>Ga0076178_109_pt1 | contig 28155 bp, 39 predicted proteins | sample RifGroD2_FD_67803 | JGI IMG/M metagenome (GOLD analysis project Ga0076178, IMG submission 67803) | Parcubacteria (Yanofskybacteria) bacterium GW2011_GWD2_39_48
TGTATGAATTATCCCTGGTCCGAAGGGGAAATCGGAGCTCTATAATGTGGTAGAGTAGAAAATCACATTTGTGCTGGTTGTCTGTGTCAAATTGATAAAATATAAAAGCCGGTCGCATATGCGACCGGCTTTTATGATATTTTTTTAATTTCCAGGATCTGTATTATTTAATCTGATAAGTCAGGGAGACACTAATCGTAATTTCGTTTTCGCCAACTGGAACATCTGGCGTAACGCCACCGCCGCCCATGCCCATAGCTTTTGATTCATACATCATTGGATAAGGATAGCCTCCGGTGTTCTCTGTAAAGTTAACAACCTTACCCAAACTGATACCAACTTGTTTCTCAAGAGTCTTCGCTTTTTGTTTGGCATCTACAATTGCCTTCTGTCGCGCTTCATCTCTGAGAGCTTCCGGATTTTCAACTTGAAGGCCCAGATTACTGACTTGATTTGCACCAGCAGAAACTAGGCCACTCAAGACAGTGCCAATATTACCCAAATCTCTAGTAACTTGATAGCCTGTAATTGTTGGCTGACCGCCATAGGGAGGATACTTCTGCTGAGGGTATATATTATATCCCGAAGTTTTAATATCTTTGTCTTCTACCTTTTGTTGCTTAAGAAATTCCGTAACTTTTGTTGACTTAGTGCTATTGTCATTTTGAGCACTCTTAGAATCTACGGCTTGAGTAACTATGCTTGCTGATATAATGGCAATATCAGGCTTTGCAGATACCTTGCCTTCTCCTGCGAAGGAGACCGTATTTGTAGTAGCTGCCGTGTTTAGTGTCTGATTCGTTTTGGCTAATAAAAATATAGCTAAAACAACAAGCACTATCGTTCCGACCAAAATAAGTGGTTTAAATGGGTTGTTCATGATATAAATTATAGCATGTTATGAGTGATAAGCAATTGATACTTATTCTGGATAATATCCGTAGTCGTGAGAACGTTGGTTCAATATTCAGAAGTGCTGACGCCTTTGGCGTCAGCAAGATCTATCTCTGCGGGATTACACCAATTCCGCCTCATGAGAAAATATCAAAATCAGCGCTAGGTGCTGATGAATTTGTTCCATGGGAATACTCCAAAAGAACGATTGATATCGTGAAAAGATTAAGAAAAAATGGGATAAAGATACTTGCGCTAGAACAATCGAAGCAGAGTATTGATATAAGAAAATTAAATCAAGCAAAAAAGATTGCATTGGTTGTTGGTAATGAAGTAGTGGGAGTAGGGAAGGGTATTTTAAAATCATGCGATCATATTATTGAAATCAAAATGCACGGCAAGAAAGAATCATTGAATGTATCTGTAGCTACTGGCATTGCGATTTATGAATTAAAAAATCGCCTGACGGCGATTAGACGATAAAAGTTCTACAATTAGCCATACCATTGTGCCAGGAGTAGACCAGTATGTTAGTTCGGATATGCATTACAGGGATCCAGCCATCATCGAAGCACTGTTCGCACAAGTGCCACTGAATTGGCTCGATGCCTCGCCCCAGAAAGACATCACCACTCAAAACCTTGTTTCCTTCGGTTTCTTCATGCCCGCAACGATGACAGAATGCCATGATGATACCCCATAAAGATCTACCACGATGCTACCAAATAAAAACACAGAAAGCAAATATATCAAGTCTGGGTATGGCCAAGTTATTGGCGTGGACGAAGTTGGTATGGGTTGCTTAGCCGGACCGGTGGTAGTATGTGCGGCCTATTTTGATAAACTATTCTATTTAGGGAAATCTAAAAATTTAGAGAATGTAAATGATTCTAAATTGTTATCTGCCAAGAGAAGAGAAGTAATTGTTGAAGAATTAATAAAAATTAAATATTTTAAATATAAAATAAGTTTTTGCCAGCCAAAAACTATTGATAGGTTGAATATTCACAAAGCGTCAAAGTTGGCCATGAAAAGGGCAGTAAGCGGACTGGCGCGCGGAACACGCGCAATGGTATTGGTCGATGGTCTACACGAAATTCCCAGCCTTAAAATTAAGCAACGTACTATCACGAAAGGGGACAGTAAGGTTTTTGTGATTGCCTGTGCGTCAATTATGGCCAAAGTTTATCGCGACAAGTTAATGGCTAAATATGCCAAGAAATATCCTAAATATGGTTTCGAAATTCACAAAGGATATGGTACCAAACAACATTACGCCCAATTGATGTCTATCGGTCCCTGCGCTATCCATCGCAAATCGTTTAGACTTTTGTAGTTTTTTGGTATGATATATTTATGGCAAAAATAGCAATAAATGGATTTGGTCGAATCGGAAGAGCGTTTCTGAAATTGGCGATTGAGAGGCCCGAGCTTGAAATTGTGGCAATAAACGATCTTGGGGATTTGGAAAACTTAGCGTATCTTCTGAGATTTGATTCTGTCTATGGAAGATATGACAAAAAAGTAAAAGTTGAGAATGGTAAATTAGTGATAGACGATAAAGAGATTGTATTCCTTCAAGAAAAAGATGCGACAAAGTTACCGTGGGATCGACTTGGCGTAGATATTGTTATTGAGGCAACGGGTGTATTTGAAAGTTACGAAAAAGCCTCTACTCACAAGCAGGCTGGTGCGAAGCGAGTTGTGCTAACTGCGCCTGCTAAAGATGAAGATACAGAAGACAACAAGACGGTCTTGATGGGAGTAAATGAAGAGAATATCAAATCTTGCTCTATATCATCAAATGCCTCCTGTACGACCAATTCAGTTGCACCGGTAATACAAATTCTAGTTGATAAGTTAGGTGTCAAAAAAGCATTTTTAAGTACTACCCATGCCATGACAACGACGCAATTATTAGCTGACGGACCTACCAAGGGATCAGATCTTAGGCGTGGTAGGGCTGCTTCAGTAAATATAGCGCCATCAACTACTGGTGCGGCGATTGCTGTTACTCGTGCAGTAAAATCTCTGGAAAATAAGTTTGACGGGATGTCATTAAGGGTACCCGTAATTGATGGTTCAATTTCGGTTATCACTTTTGTTTCTGAAAGACCAACAACAGTCGAAGAGATAAATAATATTTTAAAGCAGGCTGAGGGTGAGCCAAGGTGGCTGGGAATTTTTAGAACTACTACCGAACAGATAGTCTCGACCGATATAATTGGTGAACCCTGTGCGGCATTGGCTGACCTATCTTTAACTAAAGTTGTTGATGGAGATCTTTGCACAGTCTTTTCTTGGTATGATAATGAATTCGGCTATACCAATACTCTAGTTCGACATGTTCTAGAAATTGCTAAATTATTTTAATAAATATGACAAACAATAAAGAACTACCTAGCAGAGAAGAACTTCAGGAAGAATTTCGTGGAGCTAAAATATTGAGAGATATCCAACGAGCCCTCAAAGAAAGTGGGATTGATATTTCTATTGAAGCCGTAAAGGCTACCGTGGACGAATATGAAAGGTTACATTCTGAGCCACTCCCAGAGAGCGATTCGCAAGAAATTTTAGTGGATGGCGATATGGTTAGGTCCCATCTTGATAATGGTTCCGAATAGTATGGGTGCAAGTTAATATTTCGAAATATTTGTTAACAAAAAATCATGAAATAGTTGGTGGGTTTGGATGGTATGGCATGATAGCTATTGTTTTGGCGTATGCATTAAGTTATTTTGATCTTTTGAACAATTTTTGGTATGCGTTTCTTAATATTTCCGGATCTCTCGGTATTATAGCTGACTCATGGTATCACGAGGCATGGCAATCAGTCGTTTTGAATGTTGTTTGGATAGGAATAGCTCTGATAGCATTATTAAAAATATTTATAAGATAAATTTAATGGATGCCGATCAATTAAAAAATAGAGCCAGAGAGGCTAGGAAAATTGTTATTGAAACGTTGGCGGAAGCAGACTCGGGACATTTAGCTGGATCTCTAGGTATGGCCGATGTATTTACGGCGTTTTATTTTAATATTTTGAAACACGATCCTAAGAATCCTGAATGGGTAGAGCGAGACAGATTATTTTTATCCAATGGCCACATATGTCCAATCCAATATGTGATCATGGCCATGGTCGGGTATTTTTCAGTAGAAGAATTAAGAACAAGATTGCAGGGTCACCCAGAGAAGGGGAGATTGTCGGGTATTGAATCAACTTCTGGGCCGCTTGGCCTAGGCTTAGGCCAAGCATCTGGTTATGCCCTGGCGGCTAAAAGAGATAACCGTGATTTTAAAATTTATTGCATTTTATCTGATGGCGAACACGACGAAGGTAATACGTGGGAGTCCATAATGTTTGCCGCAAAATACAAATTAGACAATCTAATTGCTGTAGTAGACAGAAACAAAATACAGTCAGGCGGTAATACGGAAAATATAATGCCATTAGAACCATTGGTGGCTAAATATCAGTCTTTTGGTTGGCAGGTATTGGAATGTGACGGCAATAATGCGGAGGAATTTATTAATACAATCGAAAAAGCAAAAAATACAAAAGGTAAACCGACCGCAGTCATAGCTAATACTATTCCAGGCAAGGGTGTCTTAGAGATAGAAAATGATTATCATTGGCATGCCAAGGTTCCGACAAAAGAAGAGGCCGATAGATTTATGAAACAATTAATCTAAACTTTTATGATAAAAAAATACAGTCTGCTGTTGATTGTGCTCATCGAAGCAATAGTCGGTGGAATCTCAGCGTTCGCGATATACTTTTTCTATGTTAGGAATTTACGGCCATGTGATGGGATGGAATGTCTAGTAAATTTTCCTGGATATGCACATTTATTTATACTTTTTATCACCGTTTTTGTCATTTGGCTCACACTTTTTGTAGGGGCTCTAGGTGGCTTTTCTAGGAATAAATCGCCAAACTCAAGATTTCATAGCTTGATAGCTGTTATAATATTAATAGCATTGATTATCTCCACATTTATATACATGATGGCAATTTGATCAAATTAGGTAGGAATTAATATGATGTTTATTTTTTGAAGTCAGCCGATAAAGTTCGACTGAATAACTGAGGGCAAATTAATAAATAAAAAATGGAAACAATAAATAATAATGAGCAAGTTCACCCAATTGATCAAGCTCAATCAACTCCTCCGATGGTTGCGTCCCCAGCCTTACCTAGTACCAGTATGAACTCTAACACACTCACTCCTGGCCCTGGTATGTCAAAAAAAGCTTTAATTATTATCTTGGTCTTGGTGTTTATTTTGGCTGGTGTGGCTTATGGTGGTATCTGGTATTGGCAGAAACAAAGTTCGGATATTGTTATCCCGACATTCACACCAAGGCCAGATCCAACTGCAGATTGGCAAACATATACTAATAAAGAATATGGCTTCGAGTTTAAATATCCGAAAGATTGGTTGCCAAAAGACGTCAAATTTGGCATAAGCCTGACCCATAACAGTATTGAAATCACAAAAAATATATCCGAAAATGAATATCGGCGGATATCCTTTACCTCTAGCAAGGAAGATCTAGGAAAAGATGTAACAGGATCAAAAAGTATATTAGCTGGAGTCGAGTGGACTAATTGGGAGTTCAATGATGGCGTTCCCGGCCAAGATGCTCCCCATGATTCTTTGGCTATGATCTCTCGCCGTGGCGAAACGTATTACCAAATTACTATATATCCGGCGACTTTTCTGCCATATGATAAAAAAATAAATCTAGACCCGCTTTTTAATCAGATCCTCTCTACCTTCAAATTCACGGAATAAACATGGATAAAAAATCAACAAGGGACGGGTTTGGAATAGGGATTATTGAAATTACCCAGAAGGACGAGCGGATAGTCGCGATAAGCGCTGATTTGGCAGAATCCGTTCGATTAAAAGAATTCAAGGAAAAATTTCCGGAAAGATTTGTTGAATGTGGTGTGGCCGAGCAGAATATGGCTACGATCGCATCGGGTATGGCCAATTATGGCTTTTATGGCATCATATGCTATTTTTAGTCCTGGTAGAAATTGGGAACAAATTAGAACGGCAATAGCTATAAATAATTTTCCAGTTAAGATTGTAGGTAGTCATGCGGGAATAATCACTGGGGCAGATGGAGTTACGCATCAAGCGCTAGAAGATATTGCTATTATGCGATGTCTGCCCAACCTTGCGATGCCGAAGAAGCTAGGAAGGCCACAATTGCATCAGTAGAGATTGGCGGACCAGTATATATTCGTTTAAGTCGAGAAGCTACCCCTGTCTTAACAAGAGAAGATGATGAATTTAAGATCGGAAAAGCCAACATTCTACGGGCAGGTAAAGATGTAACTATTGTTGGTTGTGGTTGGATATTGAGTGAAGCTATATTAGCGTCTGAAGATTTGGCGAAAGAGGGGATCGAATGCGAAGTTATTAATATGCACACGGTTAGCCCTATAGATACAGAGACACTTGTTGGGTCAGTAAATAAAACAGGATGTATAGTGAGTGCGGAGGATCATCAAGTTGAAGGCGGACTAGGCTCAGCTATCGCGCAAACCCTAGCGTTTGTTAGGCCAACACCACAAGAATTTGTAGCTGTGATTCGCCAGTTCGGGCAATCAGGTACGGCGGGAGAACTAATCAAAAGATACGGGCTAGATGCGGAGAGCATCAAAGATAAAGTGCGAAAAGTGATCACGAGAAAATAATTACTAAAACACGGCCTTTCGGCCGTGTTTTAGTAATTTAGTGGGTGCGGAAGAGATCAGAATGAACTGCTTCATTCTGATCCCGAATTTTAGCCTGCGTATTTGCCGTATGGCAGAGTAGGCGTAAAAAATTCGGGAGGACTTTAGTCCGATTCCTGTAGCTCTACTCAACAATACAACTGCCTATTGGCAGTTGTATTGTTATGGTGGGTGCGGAAGGAATCGGACCTTCGGCCTCTGTCTTATCAGGACAGCGTTCTACCACTGAACTACGCACCCAGAATAGAAAAAGTTACTTCAAAATAGTATCAAAAAAATAGGTGATCATCAAGCCCAGTTTTCTAATGCCCTTGTCAAAAATTATTAATTATGGTAGATTATAGGAAAAGAATATGTCAAACAAACCCAGCCTAAATCAAGTTAATCTTGCTATCAAGAAGAAATTTGGTAGTAAAAAGCTGATATTTGGAAAAGGACAAATAGGATCCCATGTGGTTTTTGTTTGCGATATTCCTGGGCCGCTAGAGCATGAAAGCAACAAACCGGTTGCGGGGCCATCTGAAAAATTACTCAATCAGTTATTAAAAGTCGCCGGTATAGATAAAAAGAAAGTCTATGTCACCAATGTAGTTAAATATTCATCTAGCGCCGATAAGGCACTAACCGCCAAAGAGCTAAAAGCCAATGGCCCATTCTTAAAAGAAGAGATTAGAACGGTTGGTCCGAAAATTGTTGTTACTCTTGGCAATACAGCCCTGAATGGATTAGGTGTTAGATTACCCCTAGATAATATTCATGGTAGAACATTAAATTTTGGTAGCTATGAATTACTTCCGACATTTCATCCAGAGACTGCTCTTAATGATGCATCGGTAAAGACTCTTATGCAAAATGATATTAATAAACTTCGAGACCTTATTGCTCATCTAAAAGATACTCCAGTAGAAGTATAAATATCCTAAAATAAAAGGCCCCTCTGGGGGGGGCTTTTTAGATTTTTATTCTAGGGTCAAATGACAGACCACAACTGCACGATGATTGAGCTTGAGGATTTCTAAAGACCATCTTTGGAGAAAGATTAACAATCTCCCAATCAATCTCCGTACCTTCAATATACATAAGACTTTTGGGATCAATTACCAGGACAAATCTTAGAATATCATCGTCTACGGATATTTGGCCTTCAAATATAGTATCAGTTTTATGTGGGGTTCTTTCTAGTTGAATGACATATTCCATACCAGAACAGCCACCGCCTTTTATGGCTATACGTAACGCGCTGGCATTATTCTTCTTTAATATTCTAGCGATCTCTGTAGCGGCACCATCTGATATCGTAAGCTTAGTATTTGGCATGGTCGCATGATTAAATTTGCCTGTTAGTGTTGTCATGGCGGTCTCTTCAAAATGTCAAGAAACTATGATATATTGTAGCAGATTAGTTGTTTTGTGGAAGTATCGGGCCCGTAGTTCATCCGGTAGAACGCCTCATTTGCAATGAGGAGGTAAGCGGTTCGAGTCCGCTCGGGTCCACCCCGTTAGAAATAGTTGTTAAATAATAGTAATCACCTAGGAGCATCTCTATTTATATACCCCGTGTAATTTCTAACGGGGTCCACCAAACGAAACATCTTGCTAGTTTGAAATTTTAAACTTTAAGTATATATTTGTGATATGAATCAATTGAATGTCTTAATATTAATAGTTTCTTTGGCGGCACTGATAATGCTTAGTATCAATATCTTTTTGACTGCCTGATCAGGGTTTATTAGCTTTGCATCAGAGATTTGATTCATTCTCATCTTTAATGAATGATCAGCTAGAAAAATCAAGACAAGCTTCGGAAAGAGCAACCCTAACAGTTCATCAGCAGGTTCAGGGTTTTACTCAGGGTATGACCACAATACAAGAAAATCTTAAGCAGATGCACGATTCAGTTAAGAGTGTCTCTTCTTTTCAAGACATATTCAAGTCGCCAAAATTAAGAGGTATCTGGGGTGAGGCTTCGTTAGAGGCCGCTCTAAGCGAGTATTTTTCCAGAGACCACTATGAACTTCAGCACTATTTTAAATCCGGCGAAGCCGTAGATGCCGTTTTGAAATTGCCAAATGATTTATTATTACCGATAGACTCGAAGTTTAATTGGGAGAATTTTGAAAAGATGGTTAATGCAGATAATGATATTAATCGAGATATATTCAGAAAATTATTTTATTCGGACGTTAAGAAAAAGATTGACGAGATATCTTCGAAGTATCTATTGCCATCTGAAGGAACTACTGATTGGGCGTTGATGTATGTTCCAGCTGAAACCGTGTATTACGAGCTGATAAATAATGTAAAAGACGTAGACATATCAAAATATGCGCGTACCAAAAAAATACAACTAGTTTCGCCGAATACATTTGCACTTTCGATCTCGGCTATTCTGCACTGGTTTAAAGATGTGCAGATAAACAAACAAACGAAAGATATCATGAAGAGATTGGATAGAATTGTTGTTGATGGAGGAAAGCTGGCCGATGAGTTTCAGAAATTGGGCAAGCATATATCTAATGCTAAGTCAGCCTATGATGATTCCGAAAAACGATTGGGCTTAATGGTGGATCGGGTCAAGAATGTTATAGAGATAGGGGTACCCGAAGAAGAAGTCAAAAAAATAGATATTCCTGTGATTTAAAATAACAAATCTGGTGGCCTTGCAAGGCCGCCGGATTTATTGTATAAGAGATTAGGTTTTTGAAAACGGGAGAAGATCCATGTCTGGAGATTATCAAGTTTTCACAGCTGATAGACTTAGCAGGTTTTCGACAATATTGGAGTTGATTGATGCATATCAGTACCCATACATTATTCTTGCATGTCCGTCAGATGATTGGGCCGATCGAGCGATTGAAGTAATTCGTTTCATTGGCTTCAAGTTTACAATTGCTATTCCCGAGAGATTCATTGATAGGGTGTTGCTGGGGCATGGCCAGACCGGCCCCGGATCAATACACAGGGTTTTTCTCAGCGGATATTATCCCATCTGTTTAGTGAGAATTGATAGTGTGGAGAGAATTAGAGTGCGAGATCTAAAAAGTAAATATCTAAAGGGCGTATTGGGTCTTCAGTATGCCGATCGTTTGATCAATTGGTTTAATGGCTATAATTTTCGAGAAATGATTGGCGTTAGCCACACACCAACATTGGGAGGAGACGATTTTATTCGTCTCATTGAAGTTGAGATTCTTGATCCTTTTACCGAGCATTAAAGCTCGGTTTTTGTTATCAACAGAAGACTTGCGGGGGATATGGGCAAAAATGTTAAAATGAAAAGGTGATAATTCATACAAAGACCCGTCTTCGCCCCTTTGGGGCTTCGGCGAGGCAAAGGAAGGGGGTGTCTGTATGTTAGAAGTTGTAGCTGCGTCAGATATTATAAGGAGTTCTCTTTTAACCCTCTGGACTGGTCGTATTGTGGCGGCTTTGGTCGTCTTTTTAGTTGGATGGCTAATCGCTATATTATTAGGTAAGGCTGCTTATCAAATTGTTAGAGTTCTACACATTGATAATGCGATTTAGAAGGGCTTGGGAAAGAAGTGGTTTCAGACTTGACAGTCCGATGTTCTTCTACGAATTAGTTAAGTGGTTTTTCATCGTCGTTTTCTTAATGGCGATGACGAATATTCTTGGTTTAGACCAAGTAACCGAATTCTTAAGAACAGTTGTTTATTATCTTCCAAACGTGATTGTAGCGGCAGTTGTATTGCTTATAGGTATATTGGTTGCCAAGTTTTTGGAGGATGTGGTCAGGGCATCAGTTAAGGCGGCTGGATTAGTTTCTGCCAATTTCTTAGGTGCTTTAACAAAATGGGCTATCTTTATCTTTACTCTTTTGATTGCGCTAAATCAATTGAAAGTTGCCGAGGATATAATCAGGATAGTAATCATTGGTGTTGTTGCCGCTGGTTCGATAGCTCTTGGTTTAGCCTTTGGTATGGGTGGTGTTAAACACGCCGAGAGTATGATTGGTGATTTGAGAAAGAGAATTGAAGAATAGCACTCTGTAATTTAACCTAAAACTCCGCCGATGGCGGAGTTTTAGGTTCTGCAAATAGAGCGACATAAACCGACCTCAAAACTTTTAATCACACGGCTGTATTCTCTACTGAGAATCAGCCTCTATCTCGCGCCGTCGCGCTACGATAGTCTCTTAAAAGTCTCGAGGTCAGTTTATGCCTGTTTAACTATTAATTTGAGTGATTTTTTCTAGGCCCTCTTTGAATATTGATTTTCTTTTTTACCGAACTTACCAAGGACGAAATCTATTATGGCTTCATTCTTTTTCTTTTCTGACATTTTGTAAGCTTTCTTTAAAATGTTGTTAGCGGTGCCGATTCTCAATCGCCAGAACTTTTTAGTTTTCAAGGATTTCATAACTGATTCAACTCCACGATGACCGCCAGAATTTTTATCAAATGATAGTTTGATATTGCCAAATTCTATATCCAGATCATCATGAATTAATATGATATCTTCAGGTTTAGCTTTGTATAGGTTTTTAGCCTTGATGGCGACCTCCCCAGTCTTGTTCACAAATGTCAGGGGTTTTAGTAAGACAACGGGTATTGTATCGATCTTGGCTTTAGTCGATAGAGCATTGATCTTTTTATCTAACTCAAATTCTCCGCCATCATTCTTCTTCGCAACATAATCTAACATCATAAAACCCACATTATGCCGTGTTCCCACGTATTCTTCGTCAGGATTTCCTAGACCAATTATTACTTTTAATTTTTTAACCATAAGGATAGTATATGCGAAATTAATAAATTGTAACTATTGACGGAACTGCCCAAACATATTAACATATTGGTATCTTTAAGAGGGGGGGGTCCGCATGCATAATTATGCAAGTTTAGTGTTATTTATCGATAAGGTTCGTCCCGGGGATGAGTTGGAAATCTCGCTTTCAAAAGGAAAAGATGAGCTAGTTCTTTCAGCTGATAGGTATAGGAGCTATGCCATCCATGGCGATTTCACCGACGAGCTTAAGACCTTGAATCTGGCCATGAAATTGGCTAATACCATCTCGGCCTTTAGTCAGTCACTGAAGTTAAGACCCGGCTTAAGGCTAGAACTTGTTTCTGTAAACATGAACACGCTTATGGGCGTATGGTCTAATGATCAGTTTACAGAGATACTCAAGAGTGGGCGAATGCTTACTCCTTCAGATATTTCGCCCAATTGGCTAGGTTTAGCCGGACTCACATTCAGAGTGATTAGTGGATGAACTCTAATTTATGAAATCCAGTACTGTCTGCTGATCACTGCGAGATTCGCAGTGTTTTTATTTAAATAATAACCTAGCGAAGCCTGGCCATTCTGAATGAGCTTGCACAGCACGACGGAGTGATCTACTTATAAGCAAAGTGCAACCACCCCATTTTCTCATCATCCGCAGACTAGGAATGAATAGAGAGGCAGATGATTAAGAATCCAAAAGAATAGGTCGAGGGCAATACCTATAGAAAATCATTAGTGCGAGGGTACCTATTCTTTTGGTAGATTCTTAACTGATGCCTCGAAAGGAATGACGCAGTCGAGGACCCGATGAGAAAATGAGGTGGTGGAGTGGGGTTTGAAATAGTCAAAATTTATGGTAAAATTTAAGCCATGTCTGACGAACAAATGACTAACATTGAGCAAAATGGTGCCAATATACCAGCGGAGAAGTCGATAGGTTTTGACTTGGCGGCTTTTGTCTGGGAAGTAATCAAGACAGTTGCCAATAAGGTATTATCTGGTCCAGCCGTTCTTTGTTAAGGGACCCTCTATGGAGTCCAATTTCTTAGATAAAGACTATCTAATAGTCGATGAAATAGGATATAGATTCAATGAGCCCAAAAGAGGAGATGTTGTGATTTTTAGATATCCGTATGACACCAAACAGTTTTTTATCAAACGTATTGTCGGTTTGCCTGGTGAGACGATTGAGGTAAAGAATAATTCGGTAATCATTTATAACAGACCCAACCCTAGCGGGATGATATTAATGGAGAACTACCTAGACTTATTTCAGCAAACTTTAGGCGCAGATCGGATAAAGCTAGATGATGATGAGTATTTTGTTATGGGTGACAATAGATTACAGAGTCATGATTCAAGAGCATTCGGACCAGTAAAAAAATCATTAATTATCGGACGACCATTTCTTAGGCTTTATCCTCTTAATAGAGTCGGAACAATTGCACGAGTAGAAAATTAATATGGCACGAACAAGAAAACAAAAACAAGTTGACCTGCCAAAAGGCATTAGGGAGGTTCTTCCCGATGACTTAAGGTGTTGGAGGCATATTCTAAAAAAGGCGGAATCACTGCTAGATTATTATAGTTTCGAGAAAATTGAGACTCCGATTATCGAGAATGCCGATCTCTATTGGCGTGCCTTTGAAGACGACGATACAATTGAGAAAAAAATATTCACGATTAAAAATAAAGATGAAATCTTAGCATTGCGATATGATTTCAATGCAGCCATCGCTAGAGCTTTTGTCACCAATGGCATGAATTCCTGGCAGCATCCCATCAAGTTATTTTTTATGGGGCCAGTCATTGAGAATAATCCTGGCGAAGATGATTCCGAAAGATATGCAAACGTCCTAGGTGCCGTTACGATGGGCGATCAGTCCGAAATTGTTGATGCCGAACTTATTTTCTTGGGTTATAAAATTTTAGAAGGCTTAGGCTTTGATAATTACAATGTTCATATTAATAGCATTGGCGATGGTAGCTCAAGAGCCGCCTATACAAAAGCATTAAAAGAATATTATCGATCCAAGACAAAGAAGCTTTGCGCGGACTGTCGAGATTTCGCCAAAGATAACCCAACTAGGATCTTAATATGTCAGCAAGAGGATTGCAAAGAGATTAATAGGGAAGCTCCACAATCCGTAGATTATTTAGACGAAGATTCGAGAGCTCATTTTAAACACATAATAGAGTACCTAGATGAAATTAAAATTCCATATATTTTGGATCATACTTTAATTAAGAGACGAAGTTATCAAATGAGGAATATTTTTGAATTTATTCCAGAAGGAGCATCGCGTAGCGCAGAGCCTATTATTTGGGGCGGGAGATTTGACCGTCTCGTTGACCAGCTCGGAGGAGTAAAGACACCAGCAGCTGGTCTGACACTTAACATTGATAAATTAGTGGTATCTTTAAAAAATATCGATGCGAATATCCCTGATCATCGTATTAAGCCTAAAATATTCTTTGCACAACTTGGTGAAATGGCAAAGCGCAAGAGCTTGTCTTTGTTTGAAAGTTTTAGAAAGTCTGGCATCGAAGCCAAATCTTCTCTGGGCCGAGACAATATAAAATCACAATTAAGAATCGCGGCTCGTTACGGCGTTAAATATACTTTGATATTTGGTCAAAAAGAGGCCCTTGATGGTACTATTATATTGAGAGATATGGAGACTAGCGTCCAAGAGACAATACCGGTTGAGAAAATTATTGATGAAATAAAAAAGCGATTAAAAGCTAGTTAGCAATCGAGAATAAGACTTTTGAGAGTACGGAATATCTTTTACTAAAGATTTCCTCGTTCTCGGACCAGTCGTCCTGCGAAAGCCTCTCAAAAGTCTTATTCTCGATTTCCACATAATATGGTTCATGATATTTTTTGCAAAATTGTGAAAGGAGAGATTAAATCAAAGCCAATATTTCAAAATAGAAATTTTATAGTAATCAAAGATATTAATCCTCAAGCACCGATCCACCTACTAATTATTGCAAAGAAACATTTTGAAGATATTAGTAGTTTTAAAAAGGCACATACCGGATTACTTGGTGGGGGATTGATGATAGCCGAGAAGATATCAAAGAAGGTTGGATTAAAAAATGGGTATAGGCTGATTATCAATCGAGGTGCTGATGCACAGGGAGGTGTACCACATTTTCATATTCATATTCTTGGCGGCAAGAAATTAGGAACAAAAATAGTTAAATAATATAATTATTCAAGAAAGGAGGTATTTGTATGGTAGAAGTTAAAAGAAAACCAAACGAAAGCATAGGCAGTTTAATGAGAAGGTTTAATCGCTTTGTTCAGCAAAGCGGAGTTTTGCTTAAGGCAAAAAAATCTCAATTTAGAATTAAGAAACAGAACGAAAGAAAAGAGAAAAATGCGGCAATTATGGGACTTCATTTGGGTGAATTAAGACGCAGGCTGAATAAATTAGGCAAGTATGACGAGGAAACATTTGAGGAAGAAAAGAGAAAGATGAAGCAGGAGCTCGATCTTTAGCAACAACTTCACCCGACCTATTTTAATGGTACGACGTAAATGCCTACTGGCATTTCGCCTCTTACTCGCGCCGTCGCGCTCCGTAAGCCCATTTAAATAGGCCGGGTTTTGTTGTATTAGCTATAGTCGATAGCCGATTTCGGCCGATATCTAAAGTGGTTGAATTATTGTAAAAAGTTCTGTATTCTTAGATTATGTTAAAAGAACAAATACAAAATGATATTAAAGAGGCGATGAAGTCAGGCAATTCGGCCAAGCGAATGGCCTTAGGTATGGTCATGAGTACTATTAAGAATAAAGAACTTGAGAAAAGATCAAAATTGTCTAAAACTGAGAACGATGTGACTAAACTCGATGAAATTAGCAAATTATCTGATGAGGAAATAATTGATGTCGTCTCGTCAGAGATAAAAAAGAGAAGAGATTCAATCGTGAGCTATCAATCTGGCGGTAGGCCCGAGTTAGCCGAGAAAGAGAATGAAGAAATTGGTTTCATCTCAATTTATATGCCAGAGCAACTTAGTGAAGATGCGGTCAGGGAAGAAATTAAAAAAATAATTGCCGAAGTTGGCGCATCAAGCATCAAGGATATGGGCAAGGTTATTGGCGCAGTTATGGCCAAGATTAAGGGTAAAGCCGATGGACAACTCGTTAGTCGGATAGTCAAAGAATTGCTCGCATAGTAAACCAGTATCGCTCGCCCGATTGTTTTGGATGAATAAGTTTTATTAAAAACAATCGGGCTTTACCATACCTATTAGAGCCTAGACGCGTCATATTATCTGTGATATTATATCTGCAGTTCTTTTTACGAGGATTCAAAGGTATGAGCTGTCTGCAATTTAATGTGGGTGATAGGGTAAGATTTCATTTAACGCCATTCCTTCTTCGAAGTATTGGATCTCTTGAATCTGTTCGGCTAGCGATTATGAATGAAGAAGTCTTTGAAGTAATTGCGATTTCAGATTTTTCGGGGAGCCAATATATCTCTGTCAAGAATTCTCACGGGGATTTCTCTTTTTGCGAATTGGGCGCTGATTTTTTCGAGAGGGTCTAAGTGGGCCGAGATGTATACTCGGCTTTTTAATTTGCCAAAGATGAGATAGGATGTATGTATGTTGGAATTAGTTTATGAAAACCATAGTAGCCATACAGAGCTTGAAGAGAGATTTTTTAGGAATATTCTTAATGTTATTCTTAAGAAATTCAATATGGAGAAGCAACAGATTGAACTGGGGCTTCAAGTTGTCGAATCCGATAGGATGTGTGAATTAAATAAGCAATATAGACACAAAGACAATGCGACGGATGTATTGTCTTTTCCTCTTGATGAGAGCAATCTTAAAAAGTATGGTATAATCGCGTTAGGAGATATCTTTCTTTGTCCGAGTTATATCGAGCAAAAAGCTAAAGAATTAAATATAAGATTCGAAGAAGAGCTTGCCAGAGATGTTATTCATGGCTTTTTGCATTTAACTGGACATGATCATGAAATCTCAGCCGAGGCAGAAAAAGAGATGATTGATCTACAGGAAGATATACTCAAGTCAGTTATAGAAAATAAATGAAATCTCACTATATTACCGGAATAGACGTAGGTAATGCCCAAGTAAAAGTGGTCATTGCCAAAATTGATAATGGCTCTTTTAGGCCAGAAATTGTTGGCGTAGGCACGGCTATATCCAGTGGCCTGAGAAGGGGTATGGTGGTTGATACCGAAGAAACGATATCTAATATCCATAGTGCTATCGAACAAGCCCAGGGCATGGCTAATTTTAAGGTAAAACGTGCCTATCTATCAGTCAGTGGTTTGCATATTGGTACCCAGGTATCTAGAGGGGTAATCGCGGTTTCTAGAGCTGACAACGAAATTTCTCAAAATGACATTGATCGTGTTCTGCAAGCGGCAGCGGTGATTAGCCTACCGGCTAATCGAGAGGTTATTCATGTAATTCCGAGAAATTATATAGTTGATGGTAAGGAATACGTAAAGAATCCCTTGGGAATGAAGGGCGTGCGTCTCGAGGCTGAAGTTTTTATTATTGATGGGCTCTCGCCACATTTAAAAAATATTGCCCATTGTCTTAATGAAAATAATATTGAAGTAGCGGAACTCGTCTTTGCTCCGTTAGCCGCTTCATTGGCTGTCTTGGATAAAAATCAAAAAGAATACGGTGTGTTACATCTAGATTTTGGTGGTCAAACTTCTACACTTTCTGTTTTTGAAGAGGCCGATCTATTACATACCGCAGTTCTACCAATCGGTTCTAGGCACATTACTAATGATTTAGCCATTGCTTTGCGGACTTCAATTGATGTTGCCGAAAGAGTGAAAATTGAACACGGCTCTACGGCAGAGATACAGGATATGAGAAAAAAAGATATGGTAGATTTGTCTGAAATATTGGCCGAAGAAAATTATATTTTACCTAAAAAGCAATTGGTTCGTGTAATAGATGCCAGGATGCAGGAGTTGATTGACATGGTTGGAGTTGAAATGAAAAAAATTCCACGAAACGGTATGCTGCCAGCTGGTGTGATTTTGAGTGGGGGCGGTTCGAATTTACCAGGTTTTGCCACCTTAGTGAAAGATCGACTAAGATTGCCAGTTCGAATAGCCATTCCATTAAATATTGATGGTACGGGGCTTCTTAGGGGTGATCCATCGTATTCGGTCGCTGCTGGCTTGATTGCCTGGGGCTTTGAAAAAGAGCTTGGTGGAGGTAAACAGCGGGGAGGTGGATTTAAAGGTATGAATTTTAATTCTTCTGGTACCACCAAAAAAATCATCAATTGGTTTAAGAACTTTTTACCCTAAGTCTAGTTATTCACAGACTTATCCACAGGTTTGCGAGGCTTCCTTGCGACCTTTTTTATTTTATGATAATCCTTATTTCAAGAAGATTGCGTTAATCGATTAATATAAAACGATATGCCACAAGTTAAACCACCATTTGAGACGTTTGCCAGGATTAAGGTCGTTGGAGTTGGGGGATCTGGGAATAATGCCTTGAGCAGGATGATTGAAGCTAGAATTCATGGGGTTGAATTCATTGCTATTAATACTGACGCACAGGCGCTCCATATCTCAAATGCGCCGATCAAGATTCACATTGGTAAGAGTTTGACTAAGGGTTTGGGGGCTGGTATGAATCCAGAAATTGGTCGCCAAGCAGCAGAAGATACAAAGGAAGAAATAATGGCCGCTTTAAAAGGAGCTGATATGGTTTTTATAACCTGTGGTCTTGGTGGGGGTACGGGTTCTGGTGCTGCCCCAGTAGTAGCTGATATTGCTAAAGATGTTGGCAGTCTAACGGTAGCGGTTGTAACTAGGCCATTTAATTTCGAGGGAGCTCAAAGATCGAGAATTGCCGAAGATGCTTGGCATATATTAAGAGATAAGGTAGATGCTCTTATTAGTATCCCCAACGATCGCTTACTTTCTGTTATTGATCGCAAGACTCCATTACTCGAATCATTTGCTATCGTAGATGATGTGTTAAGACAAGGCGTTCAGGGTATTTCAGATTTAATTACCGTTCCGGGTATTATCAATGTTGATTTTGCTGATGTTAAGGCGATTATGGCTAATTCTGGCTCAGCTCTTATGGGTATCGGGCGGGCAAGTGGTGAGGATCGAGCCATAGAAGCTGCGAAGATGGCCATTAACTCGCCGTTACTCGAGGTTTCCATAGATGGGGCTAAGGGAGTGTTATTTAATGTCTCAGGTGGTACTGACATGGCTATGGCAGAAATCAATGAAGCTGCTAGAATTATCACTGAACACATAGATCCGGATGCCAAAGTCATCTTTGGAGCTGTTATTGATGATAAAATTAAGAAAGGTGAGATTAAAATCACAGTTGTGGCTACGGGTTTTGCCAATGGGGGTGGGATTGGTCCTAGACAAAGTTCATTTAATTCAGGACCGAGCCTTTTTGAGCATACAGCAAAGCCTGCGGCACCAATTCCTACTCAAAACCAATCATCGAGCCAGCAATCTCAGCCATCAGTCCAGCCAGTCAAAGAATTAGTTGACCCATCAATAAATGACGAAGAATTTGATATTCCGGCTTTTATAAGGAGAAAGATGACAAAATAAATTATCACGTATTTGTTCATTATAGGGAAACATAAAATGCCCAATGGGGCATTTTATGTGAGTATCAAGATTTTAAGGATACTTATCAACAAAAATGAGTGTTGCTGATAGTATTTAAAATTGCTTAAATTGATGTACTAAATTTCATTCATGAATACTCTAAATAATGATAAAGATAACTTATTCTCTGAGCCTGAGAATATATCCAATGAAAGTGCCCCGATCTCTTCAGGATTAAGATGGGAGAGATTATTTGGCCTAGGTAATCCCTACGATGACATTGTTTGGGAGAAAAGAGTGGCCAAGATTATCAAGGGAGATGGGACTGTTGTTTTTGAACAAAAAGATATCGAAACGCCAAATTTCTGGTCTCAGACAGCAACCGATATTGTCGCTTCTAAATATTTTAGGGGCCGCATTGATTCACCCGAGCGGGAGAAAAGTGTTAAGCAAATGATTGATCGTGTCGCTCGGGCTATTGGCAATTGGGGCCTTAAAGATGGCTACTTTGCCTCACCGGCAGATGCCGAAAATTTTGTAATGGATATCACCTGGCTCTTGGTACACCAATATTTCGCATTTAACAGTCCAGTTTGGTTTAACGTTGGGGTGCATGAAAAGCCTCAATGTTCCGCATGTTTTATTTTATCGGTGGAAGACAATATGCAATCAATTCTTGATTGGTATAAGGACGAAGGATGGATCTTTAAATATGGTTCCGGATCGGGTACGAATTTATCTAAATTAAGATCATCTAAGGAACCATTATCAAGGGGTGGTTTTTCATCTGGGCCAGTCTCATTTATGAAAGGAGCCGACGGAGTAGCTAATTCTATCAGGTCAGGCGGCACAACTCGTCGAGCTGCCAAGATGGTGATTCTAAACGTTGATCATCCCGATATCAAGAATTTTATTTATTCTAAAAAGATCATCGAAGAAATGACCCAAATTCTACAGGCAAGTGGAGTTAAGAATTCCATAGAAGGGGATTTATTTGATCCGTATACTTTATTGCCGTATCAGAATGCGAACAACTCAGTCAGAGTTAATGATGAATTTATGAGGGCCGTTGAGGGAGATGGTTATTGGGATTTAAAATCAGTTACAACTAGAGAGACGCTGGAGACAGTAAGAGCTAATGAAATACTAGACTGGATGGCAGAGGCTGCTTGGCATTCGGCTGATCCAGGGATTCAATATGATACGACAATCAATGAGTGGCACACCTGTCCAAATTCTGGAAGAATCAATGCTTCAAATCCTTGTAGCGAATACATGCATGTTGATAATAGTGCATGCAATCTAGCTTCGCTAAATTTGATGAAATTTTTAAGAGAGGGTGGTAAATTTGATGTTGATTCTTTCCGTCGGGCTATTAATGCGATTATCTTGGCTCAAGAAATATTAGTCGGAAACTCCTCTTATCCAACACCCAAGATAACTGAAAATGCTATCAATTTTAGACAGCTTGGTCTTGGCTATGCTAATCTCGGGGCTCTTTTGATGGTTTTGGGTCTGCCCTATGATTCTGAAAAAGGCAGAGCAGTTGCTGGTAATATCACATCAGTTATGTGCGGTGAAGCATATAGAATGTCGGCGTTAATCTCTCAAATTATGGGACCTTTTAATGCCTATGACATTAACCGAGAGCCAATGTTAGCTGTAATAAAGAAACATCTAGAGTCTGCGAATGATCTCTATGAAAAATCCCAAAAAATTAGTATCGGAGATAATTATCTTGAGATTACATCGCGACTAGTTTGGCATGAAGCCCTTGAGCTTGGTAAGAAATATGGATATCGTAATGCTCAGGCAACCGTGTTGGCTCCGACCGGTACAATATCTTTCTTGATGGATTGTGATACGACTGGAGTTGAGCCCGAATTGGCGCTTATCAAATATAAAAAATTAGTGGGTGGAGGCGTTCTAAAGTTAATCAATAATCAAGTCCCATTGGCACTAAGAAGATTGGGATACTCAAACGAACAAATTGAAGATATATCTGCATATATGCTCGAGAAAGAAACTATTGAGAGAGCCCCCCATTTAAAGCCCGAAGATGTTAGTGTTTTCGATTGTTCATTCAAGGCGACAAATGGCGAGAGAAGTGTGAGTTGGATGGGTCATATAAAAATGATGTCTGCGGCCCAGCCATTTGTTTCTGGCGCCATATCCAAGACTGTTAATTTGCCCTCTGAGGCGACGATTGAAGATGTTAAAAATGTATTTATCGAGGGTTGGCGATTGGGATTAAAGGCCATTGCAGTTTATCGAGATGGATCGAAATCAATTCAGCCATTAACTACCAAAAAAGATGAAGAGGATAAAGATGAATTAGTAGAAAAGGTAAATGGTTATACTAGAGTTAAACTACCAGACGAGAGGCCATCTCTTACTCATAAATTTTCAGTCGGTGGTTATGAGAGTTATCTAACTGTCGGTTTATATCCGGATACTGGTAAGCCGGGAGAGACGTTTCTGATTGCTGCCAAGGAGGGGAGTACGGTTTCCGGACTATTAAATACGATAGCGACTCTTATATCAATGTGTCTACAGTCTGGCATGCCACTCAAGTCACTAGTGAAGAAATTTAAGGATATGAGATTTGATCCATCTGGGTTTACTAATAATCCTCAGATCCCAGTGGCCAAGTCTATAACCGATTACGTCTTTAGATATCTGGGCTTGAAATTCTTGCCACCAGAAGAAAAAGATGAAATTTTTGGACCTAGCCAAGAAGAAGGCTCAAGTTTAACACCTGGAGATAAGTCTCAAGTAGACGACTTGTTAGCGGAATTAATATCCTCGACCGCTAGACAAGAAAATTCAGAATTTAAAGTTGCAGCAAGTACTGATCACATGGTGGGTATTACTGCTCATAATGACGACGCACCTCCTTGTGGTAATTGTGGCACTCTTATGGTTAAGGCTGGCTCTTGCTATTCATGTCCTAACTGTTTTGCTACTACTGGCGTGTGTAACTAATTAAAAAAGATCCGACAATTGTCGGATCTTTTTTAATTGGCAAAAAACTGTTAGATTGTTTTTACATGCACAAGCTAAATCTTCATAAATCACAGGTTTTTTTCTACTTGATGATAGCATTTATGTCGGGTATTTTCATAGCTTCTATCCTGCCCATAGCACAGAGTCTGATATCGATAATATTGATAGTAGCAATTATCGGATTGGCAGTCGTCACTTATCAGAAAACTTTCAATAATGATGACCTTGGTATATACAAAAGAAGGTTATTCGCAATTTTATTCTTCTCGATAATTTTATTTTCAATAGGTGCTTGGTATTTTAATAAATATAGTGCAAAACATAGTTTTGTTAGGGAAGTTTCGGATAGAAATATTGAGATCATGTTTCGAGGATATATTGACGGAGAACCTAGGGCCCAGGGTCAAGCTCAGACATATATATTCCGAGTAAAAGAAATTATTCTCCCGAAATATGGAATTTTAACCGATGAGAAAATTTTAGTGACTGACCGATTATTTCCGAGCAGGCGATATGGAGAGTTCTTGGTTCTGGCTGGCAAACCGAAATCTCCAGATGAATTAGATAACGATAGTTATGTGAATTATCTTAAGACACAAGGTGCTACTGGTACATTATCTTTTCCTAAGATTTCAGACGATAAAAAATTATCTATTTCATCACTGGAGAAGCTTAGTATCAATGGCTATAAGATAATATTCAGAATAAAAAGTCATTTTGAAGGTGCGATTAGTCGATCAATATCAGAACCCAATGGCTCATTCGTTGGAGGTATATTACTTGGTTCGCGTCAATCAATCTCAGATGATTTAAAGAATGATTTTAATAAAACCAGTACAACTCACATTTTAGCAATTTCAGGATATAATATCGCTATTGTTTCTGCTGTTTTTCTATCTTTGCTTATTGTATTTGAAAGATAGCATTTTGGATTTCTGTGGCCGGAATCATTATTTTTACAATTTTAACTGGTGCTTCGGCATCAGTAGTTCGTGCCGCAATCATGGGAATATTACTGTCCTCTGCTAATGGTTATGGTCGCCTGTATGACCAGAAGATATCAATATCGTTAGCCGCGCTAATTATGATCCTACTTAATCCTTTTGTCTTAACTCTCGATATTGGCTTCCAATTTTCTTTCTTATCCGTGCTCGGTATTGCTTATATGTATCCGATTTTAAAAGATAGATCTAAGAAAATTAAAAGCCCAGAGATAATTAAGGATACTTTATTAATGACTCTTTCGGCCCAAATATTCGTGCTGCCATTGGCTGTTTATTATTTTCATAATTTCTCGCTCGTATCTTTGCCAGTTAACGTCCTGATCTTGCCTTTCGTGCCCCTAGCCATGATGCTTGGTTTTGCGACTGGGATTCTCGGCATAATCTGGCCATTGCTGGGCAAGGCCATTGGTCTTCTCACTTGGGCTCTTACCAGCTATCAGATTTGGGTAGTTAGGTATTTTGCTTCTTTGAGATATTCGAATCTTTCAATTAATCCCAGCCTATGGTCAATTATACTTGTTTACGTAATAATCGTTGTTTTGACTATTATTGGTACGAAATCAATAAATAGTAAGGGAAATAATGGAGTCAATATCTAGAGATAGAAAGATTAGAGTTGGGCATGTGGCTATCTTTTTGTGTCTAGTAGTTTTTGCCATTACTACGACGGCTATTGCCAAGGATCAAGACGGCCTACTTAACGTGGGTCAGGGTGATGCCGAATTGATCGTAACGCCAAGCGGTCAGCAGATTTTAATAGATGGTGGTCCAACTAATCAAGTAATAGACGAACTTGGGACTATAATGCCATTTTACGATTCAACGATTGACGTGATCTTAGCTACTCATAAGCATAGCGATCATATTACTGGACTGCTGGGTGTTTTAGATAAATATGATGTTTCTAGAATCGTTGATACTAATCGTAGTTATAGTGCATCCGAAGCTAAAGAATGGCAGGCAAAGAAAGAGCTAGAAGGATCCGAATTAATAATCGTCAAAACAGGTGATGAATTTGACTTTGGTGATGGAGTGAAGATAAGAATTCTTTATCCGGATATCGTGTTTGCTGATTATAAAACCAAGAATCCAAACAACGATTCTATCGTAGCCATGCTTGAGTACGGCGGGCTAAGGATTTTGTTAATGGGCGATGCTGAATCACCGGTTGAGAAGGAAATACTAAATAAAAGAATCAATGTCAATGCAAATATATTGAAGATTGGACATCATGGATCAAAGACCTCATCAACTTTGAGTTTTTTAAATTCTGTTTCTCCGACTGTCGGCGTAATTGAAGTTGGTGCGAAGAATAGTTATGGCCTACCGTCGGATGTAATTTTATCAAGACTTGAAACTTTGGCAATAAAGTATTATCGTACTGACGTTGATGGTACGATAAAATTATCCAGTAACGGAAAATATTTCAAGATAACAAAATAAAATAATATGGTACATCCGAAAAAAGAACAGACATTAATATTAATTAAGCCAGATGGCTTAAAGCGTGGCTTAGCCGGAGAAGTTTTGAAAAGATTTGAATCAAGAGGTCTTAAAATTGTTGGCATGAAGATGGTGAAGGCATCAGCCGAGCATGTAAAAAAGCACTACCTGTCTACGAAAGAACAGTTAGAAGGCATGGGTAATAAAACCCTAGATACTCTGAAGCAAAATGGTCTTGATCCGATAAAAACTATGGGGACGGATATTCCCCTGGAGATAGGTAAGATGATTAATAATTGGAACTTCGAATTTATAAGTTCAAGTCCAGTCGTGGCCATTGTTTTAGAGGGATTACATGCAGTGGATATGGCTAGAAAAATAGCTGGGACTACGCTTCCTTTTAGGGCAGATATAGGCACGATTCGTGGAGATTTTTCTATAGATTCTCCGATACTAGGTAATTTAAACAAAAGGCCAGTTAGAAATATCGTGCATGCATCAGGATCTATAGAAGAATCCAAGAGAGAGATTAGGCATTGGTTCTTGCCCAAAGAGATTTTTGATTACCAGAGAGCCGAAGAGGCGGTAGATTATATCCTTTTGATATTTATTTAGAGAGGCCTATAATATAGATAGGCCTCTCTTTTATTTGCTAAAGCTTTTGCGCAAATCATTTTATCGGGGACTCTCATATTTTATAGTTCTGGTGAGCCCTAATCGGTTCCGAGGGATTATCATGCGGAGACCCACTTGTACAAAATGCTTAAGCTTGGCAATGGTGAAGAGGGGCTCAATAATAAACCGCCATTGGCGGCCTATTATTTTTCTAGTAAACTTAGATTATGGAAAATAAAGATATTAAAATCGCAGTTATAGGTGCTGGATCGGTCGGGTCAACCATAGCCTATACTTTAGTTATGAAAAACTTAGCGGCTGAAGTTATTTTAGTTGATATCAATGAAGCCAAAGAAGAAGGGGAGGTCATGGATATAAATGATGCTTGGGAAGATAAGGGGTGGTAGCTACCAGGATGCCGCTACGGCCGATGTAATTGTGATCACTGCCGGATTACCACAAAAGAGCGGAGACCAAAGCAGACTGGAGTTAGTTAATAAAAATAAGGAAATTCTCAAGTCTATATTTGACCAAATTAAGCCTCTTAATCCAGAAGTAAAAATTGTTGTGGTTAGTAACCCAGTAGACATAATGACTTATTACGCCCAAGAATTTTCCGGTTTACCGAGAAATCAGGTCTTTGGTACGGGTACAAGTTTAGATACATCTCGTCTGAGAACTGAGATTGCTTTGGCTCTAGATATTAATGTCCAAAGTGTTGATGGCTTTGTTTTGGGCGAGCACGGTGAAAGCGAGTTTGTCGCTTGGAGTACGGTTAGTGTCGGCGGAGTTTTAATAAAGGATAAGCTAGGTTCCGATAAGCTAGATGAGATTGCTAAAAAAGTTAGAGACGATGCTAAAAGTATCATTGATAGAAAAGGCTCAACTTTTTATGGCATCGCTGCTGTGACGACAGATATTATTGAGTCGGTCTTATTGGACCAAAATAAGGTCTTACCCATTTCCAGTAGGATTGAGGATTGGAATGGTGTGAGTGGTGTCTGCCTAGGTGTCCCAGCGGTAGTTGGTAAAGAGGGAGTAAAATCAATATGGAGCTTGGAGCTTAACGACGAAGAAAAAGAAAAACTTAAACTATCAGCTGAAAAAATAAGGGGCTATCTATAGATAGTATGGCCAAATCAATTTATCTTCCACTTGTACTATTCATCCTTTTCTTTTGTATCCAAGTTTTTATCAAACCATCGGAGACAGCACTTTTTGTATTCGTTTTAGCAATTACAATATTAAGTCTGGGCCTTCAGCTTTTTTCTAGGATTAGTTTTAGGGTTTATTATAGAAGTTGGTCTTGGGCTTATTTCACGACAGCAATATTGGGACGACGCTTCTCTATTAGGTGTGCCAATGTGGTTACCATTAATTTGGGGGATAGGTTTTGTGGCCATAACTCGAGTTGGGATTAGACTGAGGGGTATCCAATAAATTACTCAACTATCTTCCACAACCTAAAACATCGTCATATGGCGATGTTTTAGGTTGTGGTCGGGCACTACGCACTGCCGTGCTTTAGTACTCCTTCGCTCATCGCTCGGTCGCTGCTCCTTGCTCTCATATGCGGTAAATTAAAACAGGGTTAAAAACCCTGTTTTAATTTACCGATGTCGGGCTGCCGGGAATCGAACCCGGTCTACATCCACCCCATGGACGCGTACTACCGGCATACTCCAGCCCGATATATAAAATATGTAAATAAAAAGCGTGTCCTATCGGGCTACGCTTAACTAAATCAATATAACCTTTCTACCTTCAATCTCAATTTGTTCGCCGACTACAACTAGAGGTGTATTTATTACAATTTCGAAATTTCTGTTGCTGACAGGAACAACATTCGCCAATCTTGGCCTAACGTCGTGATCTTGGGATTTAATGAAATCTAAGTATTGGCTAATAGGAATTTTAATCTTAATAGCTACTAAGGGTAATTTATCAGAATAAAACAACGATCCTTTTTCAGTTTCGAGCACTGGTTGGGTGTCTTTAACCAACTCATCTAACTGATCAAGAATAGAATTGCTAAATTTGATTGCCAGGGGATGTTCCATATGTTTTTTATGAGGCGAATGGCGTTTGGTCATTTCCTCTCCTTGGTTTGAGATTATCGATATTTGCAAAGTCCTGTTGATACCTTATCACACTATCTCCGATTGTCAATAAATAATCCTCGTCACTTGGTTCCCCGATGATACTTTTCGATAGTCCGAAATCAATGATAACCAACCTGCCCGATAACGTTGCACCAGGTTCTAGTTTCTCATTAGTTTCTAGCATTATATTTTGTGGTCCGAGGTCTCTGTGAGCAATATTATATTTTCTATGCATCTCGACTATCAATCTCTCTAAATCTGACCATTTGGGATTTACTATCTGAGCGCCGGCATCTATAATTTGTCTCAAGCTATACCCAACCACTCTTTCCATTGCCATGACAGAGATATCTTCAAATCGAGTTAATGAAATCGGTTCTGGCGCAGATCTAAAACCAGCTAAATATAATTGATCTTGAAGCTCAAACTCTCCAATGGGGGAGCTAGATTGCATTTTTTTTAATTCTACTTGTCCCATGTCTTTTAATTGAGAACGCCAAATTTTAACACAGATAGGAATCGGAGAATGTTCTACGGTTATATCAAAAACCCTGGCGGTACGGCCTTCGCCTATTAATTCATTATTAGCGATAATTCTCTTGATCTCCCTTGCTATTTCTTCCTGAATTAGGCCCAAGTATTCAGCTAGCACTTCACTCTGAGTCTCTTCTAGGCTTTTTGAGAATGTTACTTCTTTTATCTCTCCCGTAGGCATTAAAAATTATTTAGCCTTATTAATTGTCTTGATACAGTCAGTACAAATTTTTACTCTTTTACCGTCAACTTTAGCCCACTGTAAATTTGGGTATTTTCTTGATTTAGAAGTTGGATTGTAGTGACCCCTAAGCAGAACCCTTGAGGTTACCATACGCGAGCCCTTACCGCATTTTGGACATTTTGTAGCCATTTTGATCTTATTTAAATCATGAATCGCGCAAGAATCACATAAAATTCATTGCATCATTTTCATGCAT
>Ga0076178_107_pt1 | contig 27053 bp, 36 predicted proteins | sample RifGroD2_FD_67803 | JGI IMG/M metagenome (GOLD analysis project Ga0076178, IMG submission 67803) | Parcubacteria (Yanofskybacteria) bacterium GW2011_GWD2_39_48
TATCTTATTCAGTTGACATATCTCTATTACTATATTAATTTTACATAAGTTTTTTAAAAGAGAGCGTCCAAATGAAGCTCAGCCAGCAAGCCTTATTGGTTCTACAACAGATGATGGGAGAAGAAGGTTCCGTTTTTTTAAGAAATTTACCAATTAATTTTTGGCCATTAAACAATACGGCTACTGTGCCCTGGGATAAGTCGGTTGAAATAACGGTGTTTCAGGAATTAAAAGATTCTGGATGCATTAGGATACATCTTAGATCATATAATCTAGAACAATGGCGCATGACAGATTTTGGAGAAAAAGTCCTTCGTGAAGCCGGCATGGCAACCAGACCAGGCACTCTCGGCCAAGGCGATCTAGATTGGTTATTTGGGACTGGACAATTTTCACAATAACAGCTCCGCCTAGGAGCTCTTTTTATTATTTAGACAAACAAAAAATTAGCAATTTGTTGTAAAATCATCTTGAGAGTATCAGGGCAATTTTTATAGTTGAGTCCATAATTTTTGCGGAATTATTCCAATCTGCAGATGCCTTTTTGAGTGTCTCGAATGAATAAAACATTCCATTACCTTGAGTAGTACCCGGATCGTTTATTATAAATCCGGAAGTATCATAGCCCCGTACAACAATCATATGATAGAACGGGCCAGACTCTTGATAGGTTGGGTTGCCCAATAAACGCGCATTAACTGGCAATAAGACCACGTGATTCTTAGATAATTCTTTTTTCAAATCATCCTCGGTGTAATCTCTTATCTGTCTAACTGTCATACCGAATGTCCCCTCGGCCATACTAGATGTAGCATAGGCACCGGTATCAGCATTATAGCCGATATTAGCCGCTTCCCATTTCCTTAGTCTGCCTATATATTCTTGAGCAAGTGCTATCGTTAACTTATCCTCTCTATTCCCCTCAAAATAAGCATGGGCCATCGCAATACTTGTTTCCTCGCAGTCTTCATTTCTATCCCACCTACCTGTTGGGGCCTGATCAGTAAAGGGTACAGCCAGAAGAAACGTTTCTGGTAATGACCCACTTGCAATTGAGAATATGGTCACGACAATACCGAAACTTATCAGCGCAATAATATATTTATGATTCAAAAAGATATTTCTCATAATTTTATATCTATTTAGAGACTACGATCATAACCGATTTACTTTCGTCAATTGTATTAGTGGCGTGGTCCCAATCAGCTGTTGCGTTGTTAATAGTCGAAAATAAATAAGAATAGTTCTCCCCATTTCTTGTACCAGAATCATTGGTAATAATCTTTGTAGCCGTATAGCCACGAATAACTAACATGTGATAAATTGGGCCTGGTTGTTTATAATTAGGATTTCCAAGTTTACGGCCATTTACCGGAATAATAATAACTTTATTCGCCGAAAGAGCTTCTTTGATTTCTTTTTCCGTAAAATTATTTACAATGGATACCTTGAGACCATATACCGAACGAATCATTTCTGCAGTTTCTAGGGCAGTGGTATCTAAGTGATATCCAAAATGCGATTCTTCCCATTGAGTTAAGGTGCTGATTTCCTCTTCTACCTCTATGGCGGGAATAACTTTCCTGGTATCTCCGGAGAAATAAGCTCCAACCATGATGGCACTAGCCTCCTCGCAGGCTTCATTATGAAGTAGATCCCAGTTTCCCGTTGGAGCTTGCGGAGTAAATGGCACGGCAAGTGATAAACTTGATGTAGCTACCGGTGATTTACTTGGTGAAAGACTAGGCGCTGGTGTTATGGGAGCCGGCTTCTCAGATAAAGAAGGCGTAATACTTGGAGAATTTACAGACACACTTCTTCCCTCTTGCTTATACAATACGGCTACGCTAATTATAACAACGACAATGATAAAAATGGCGACAATACTAGATAATCTTTTTATAGTCATTTCAAATTAGTTTAGTATTTATAAGTTAATCAACCTACATATTTAAGCCGCGCTTAGTACTCAATTATTACAGACATAACAGCTATTCCCACCGGTGCTATATTGTGTTAGTCTAAGTCTATAATTAATAAGAAAATATGGCCAAAAGAAATTCGGGACTAAGTAAACAAAGCAATCACAAAAAATCACATTCTCATAAAACCAAAAAACGATTAGCCATAAAGAGGCTATTCTTAGAGAACAGAAAAAAGAAAGGTAAAAAATAGATATTGGTCTTAATGTCAATAACGTCGCACATGGTGCGACGTTATTGATTGTTCCTGTCCTATAATTCTATATGGGCTTGATTCTATCAGAGATAGTATTACGATATAATCAGCACTTTTACTGAGAGGACCCATGGGCCTAGCCTTCATGATTAGTGTTTTCATCGTTGTCCTTGTTACTATTTTTACCATCACATACTTACTAATGCGATTGTCTTGTTTTATCGAAAATAGGTATCATCAGACAAAAAATAAGACTGATCTATACTGGATTGAGAACGTCGCCTTTCGTATTCTTCTTATCGTTATGTGCGAGTCTTGCAAAGAAAGCTGTAAATATCATCACAAGCTCGTTGCTAGAGCATTCGCGATCGCATTGTTTGTTGCTCTGGTCGCCCTGCCCACCGCTTATATCATCTCTCGTTTTCTGACCCATTAGCCATCCACTTGGATGGTTTTTATTTCTAAAAAGAGAATTTTTCGTAGTGAATATTCTTATCGGAAAAACCGATATTTTTTAGTGATTTATTTACCGCCTCCATCATAATCAGTGGCCCACATAAGAAAACTTCTCTCATATTAAAATCGGGTACAAATTTTTTAATCTTTTCTTCGTCAATATAACCAACATCAAAGCCCGTAGCAGGCGTACTTAAAATATAGTAGGCCTTAAAGTTTGTGGATCTACTACAAAGATCATTAATCTCATTTTTAAATACCAAATCCTGGATACTTCTTACTCCATACAATAAAATAACGTCTTCGCCCTTACTAGCCAAAGATTTTGACATTGATAGCAGCGGTGTAATACCTATACCACCAGCGATAAATAAAAATTTATTGCGCCCTGCTATTGAATCGACAAACAGGCCTAAGGGGCCATCTATTATTACGTGCATACCCGGCCTTACTCCAGAAATTAAAGAGGTAAAGTCGCCTGAATTCTTAATCGTAAATCTTAGATATTTACCATTATAGCTATCGGAAAAAGAAAAAGGATGAGAATACCACATTCCCTTAGATAAAATATTTATATTAACATACTGACCAGATTTGAATTTAAAATCATCAATCTTCCTGCCCGTAATATATAACGACCAGACATTATGAGATTCTTGAACAACATTATAAATAACGAACCTGTGTCTTGTAAATAAAACGAGAGGACGCAAAAAACGATAAGCTAGAATCATTCCGAAAATTACGAAATTCAAAGCATACCAATAATAAAGATAAACGCCTTCGCGCAAATCTCCTGTCTCAAATTGATGGCTCAATGCTAAACCAATTGCCAAATAAGTCAGCAGATGAACAAAATACCAAGTTTCATAACGCAGTTTTCTCTTAACAACAACAATCGAAAGAAATACGACATAAGTCAGGATCATTAATCCGACAAAAGCAATTAATACATCTTCTTTATTCGCCAGATAATCGGCAAATTGTGCAAAATAGGAAACGCCGTTAGCAATAGAATTGCCGATAACTAATAATATCGGATGCGACAAGAGTAAAACCAATATACTATATCCAGTCCAGCGATGAATCTGATTTAATTTATCAAATCCAAATACATGTTCGAGCCAACGCATCCGACCAATTAATACCAACTGCATTAATAGAAAATATTCGCCCAGTAAACCTGTAATTCTTCCGAGCGCAATATAAATACCGCCTCCGATGAAAGGATTGCTTATATAATAGCGAGATCCATTTGACCAGATAATAAAGATGATCGCGATGTTAACTATAAAAAGCAATGCAATGAGAAATTTCTTAATCTTAATAGGTGACATATGAAAATCATTTTCTATATTATCGGTCATGATCTATGATCTATTTTTTGAGGGGACCAATATAAAAAGAGTCTAATATACTAAATGCCTTATTGCTATGCTTACGGCCCCCATTGGCATCAGTAGTGAAATAATCATAGATATTGGTACCACACTTCGAAATAATAACATCCCCGCCTGGATGTTTACCCGGATCCTTTATGTAATTAGTCACGTCATAAACCTTATCAATTGGACTTAAATAAACCCAACAATCATTACGCGTATTGTGCGTAGCAATTTGGGCAAACGTACAGGCACCACCATTACCACATGATGTTAGTATCGGTGTCTTCAAAGATTTTGGAGTACTTATTGGAGTTAGCGTTGGTAAATAATTAATAGACGTATTTGAATCTCTATATTGGGCTGAAATAAAAATACCCGCCACGATCAGCACTATCAAAACAACTGTTGCTACATACAATGTTTTCATGAATATATTGTACTCGCCCACCGTGAAGTTATCAAATTCTCATTGACGTCATGATCTTAACATGGTAGTTTCTTATTAGTACTTTTCAGAGGAAATCTATGAATCTACCCGATGTTGAACGACGAGAGACCCACACGTATGGTCTTGGTGTATTTGCGCTTAAAGATATTCTCGCTGGCACTTTAATCGCTGAATTTGATGGTGATTTTGCCCCGGCCGAAAAGGCATCCCTACTGCCTACTAGTGATACGGGCTTTGATGGCAGACACGCCATACAGTGCGGCCCGAATCTCTGGCGAGACGGTAAAATTGATGGTATCGCTAGATATCTAGCCCATTCATGCAACCCTAATTGTGGTATCGTCGGATATTTCAAAATTGTGACCATGAGAAATATCAAAGCCGGCGAAGAGCTCACGTGGGATTACGCCATGACTGAAGCGAGCGATGCTCGCATTGAATGTCTCTGTGGCGCACCAAATTGCCGAGGTATTATTGGATCATTCTTGTATCTAGAGAATGATCAACTGCTTGATTTTGTCATTAGGTGTCGAGGATATATTTCTCACTGGTTATTAAATAAATATCCTCTACTGGAGCCCTCGATGAATAATCTGGGCCATCGCGCTGGATGCGAGAATTGGCATTACCGATAGAGCAGATATCAGCCGCGCAAAGCGCGGTTTTTTTAATAATCAAAAAGCGCCGATATGGCGCCTACTAAAATTATAACAGAGTTTACCGACTAAGAATCCCTGTCATCCAACCGGCCAAGAATATTAATGACAGAATAAACGCTAGCCAGACCATCCTGAAATCTTCATTACACCCGAGCCCACATTTCTGACATAAGATACCACATAGCCAACTTTCTGCCCTACAAAGCATCATCATTGTTCGACATAGAACCTTCTGTATAAAGAAAACTACCACAGCAAAAACAATAGCACCCATAACCATAGCGATGCCGGCAAAAGGTAAAAACATAATATAGCACGCGGATATAACAGCTATGATAATCAGCATTCTGATTGTTTTTACTGGCCAATAGGTACTATCCGGACTGCCAGGTAGTATCCCATAATCTTCTACTATATTTACAAAATCTAGTTTTTTAGAATAAAAATAGTATCCTCGTGGAGCCTTATCTCCGCCATGGAATCTTTTCATGATGGCCTCTGTGAAAGTACTATCTACAATATATATCCGAATCCAGAATAAGTAAACGGAAGACATACTAGTTGCATAATTAGACCAGGTTTTATTTGTAATAAATTGTGTTATCATAAATCTTAAGATGCATGAAATTTCTGATGAAAATCTAATAAGTATTTATCTCAAAAATGACGATGAAAAAGCACTCGAGGCCTTGATTGCTAGGTATTTTGGTTATATTTATGGCTTTATCCTTAGGCGAGTGGGCGACAAAGATACAGCTCACGACATTACCCAGGAAACCTTTGTTAAGACATGGCAGAGCCTAAAATCATTTCGCCCGGAAGGCCATTTCAAGTCATGGCTCTTTATGATTGCGACTAATTCAATGATTGATTGGCAGAGAAGCCATCAGAAGACGATACCATTCTCGACTATTCTCGAAAATAATCCTGGCTACATTGAGCACCTAGAGGACGTTAATGCCCATAAAAACGTTCGAGATCTGGCATATCAAAGAGAGCTATTATTTGCACTTGCCAAAGTTCCTAGCCTCTATACGAAAATTATTAAATTACACTCATTCAGAGGTCTAAATTTTCGTGAAATATCTCAACAGCTAAAAGAGCCCCTGAATACCGTTAAAAGTCGCTATCGACGCGGATTAATATTAGTGAGGAATATTTTGTCAGAGATTTAGTCTATGCACCAAATATCATAGCTGTAACGTATTAGTTATAGACTATGGATATAGATAATAAGCAAGCCTCATCGTATAAGCCCCCAAGGGGTCTTTTGGGGTCAATAATAACACGGATTAAGCTCGAGCAAGGCCTTAAGTCAATACGAGAGATAATCGTCAATTCAGAGCTTCTCTCAATAATTACAGGAATGATCTTAATTTCTCTTATCTTCTTGGTAATTAAGGAGATAACTGAGTCTGGGCTATTTCTTTTTATCGCCCTCGTCCTTCATGAGCCAACATTATTCTCTATGTATGCTCGCGATGTAAGCTTTTCTATATTAGAATCGGTGCCAGGATTATCATTAATTCTATCCCTTGTCTTTCTAGGTATTCTTCTTTTGATAATTAGAGTGATCGTGGTATATCATGATAAATTATTAGAAACCAAGAATAAAATAAATAAATTATTAAAATTTAATAAATAATATGAACGCTAAACAATTTATCAAATCGAGGCTATTTATTGGTATTATTATCGGCATATTTTGTCTGACTTTATTGGTCAGTTCATTTCAAATTGGGATGATAGTTGGCTTCAGAAAAGCTCGAGTCTCTTATGACTGGAGTGAGCATTATGATAAAAACTTTGGCGGACCGCGTAGAGCTATAATGGGCATGCCCATAGGAACTCCTCAATTTATGGGTGCTTTTGGAAATTTCGGAACTATTATTAGAATTGATGATCCAGCTATTATAATAAGCGGACCGAATAACACAGAAAGAATTGTTATCACTGACGACAAAACACAATTTATAAATATACGGGACAAGATATTAAAAACGGACCTAAAACTCGGTGATAGTATAGTTATAATAGGAGAACCAGACGACCAAGGTCAAATTATTGCTAGATTAATTCGTTTACTAAAATAATATGCCTAAATTAATAAATACTATCCGTCATTTCATCGTCAACAGAAAGAAAACTTCTGCATTTATCTTATGCGCGTTTTTATTAATCAGCTATTACTCCTATCAGAAACTTCACGGAACAACCGTCGAAACAAAATATGTCCTGTCAACTGTGGCAAAAAATACAATCATTAGCTCAATATCAGGTACTGGTCAGGTTTCAGTTTCTAATCAAGTAGACATCAAACCTAAAGTTTCTGGTGATGTTCTCTACGTTGGTGTTACAAATGGTCAAACTATGAAGTCAGGCAATTTTATTGCACAACTAAATTCATCTGACGCACAGAAGGCCGTTCGAGATGCTCAAATTAATTTAGAAAATTCTCAGATAACCCTACAAAAACTTCGACTTAATCAACAGACGGATATTCCAAAACTACAAGATGCAATAGTCAATGCTACGAATGATATAAAACAAGGCTACGAAGATGGTTACAATAAAATTTCGGCAGCCTTTCTAGATCTGCCCTCAATTACAGATGGCATTCGAGGAATTCTCTATGACAAGAAAGTCAGCGATAACTGGACATCAAACGTGGATGCATACATGAATATAAGTAGTAGCTATGGTCGCGATAATCTTAGACCATTGCAGTTACGCTCAAAAACAGATTATGATACCGCTAAAGCTTCGTATGACATTTCCTTTACCAATTATAGAAATACGGATAGAGATGCCAGTGCCGATACAATCAACACATTACTTAACCAGACCCTTGAAACGGTTAAAGCGTTATCACAAGTAGCAAAGAGTGAGCAGAATATGCTTGACACCTTAGTTGCCGATCTTAAGGTATATTCCCCTGACCAGACAATACCGACACAAATTACTACATATCAAAATAATATTTCTAGCTACATTGGCAAACTAAATTCTCATATTGGCAACCTAACAATCATCAAGAACTCCCTAGAAACAGACGCACAAACATTGAAAAATGCGAATATGAGTTTGAGTAATGCCCAATTATCAAATCCGCTAGACTTATCTAGCCAAGAGAATGCGGTTAAGCAAAAAGAAGCCGCCCTTCAAGATGCCAAGGATAATTTAGCCAATTATTTAATACGAGCACCCTTCGATGGCATAATTGCCAAGCTGAACATTAAGAAAGGCGACAGCGTATCCTCTGGTACTTCGGTAATTACATATATTGCCAAGCAGAGAATTGCCGAGATTTCTCTTAATGAAATTGATATCGCTAATATCAAATTGGACCAAAAAGTTACCCTAAGCTTTGATGCTATTAACAACCTCACGATAACAGGAGAAGTATTAGACATTGATGCCCTAGGTACTGTTAGTCAAGGTGTTGTTACTTACGCTATAAAGATTGGATTTGACACGCAAGACGATCGCATTAAACCCGGCATGAGTGTATCGGCAGCCATTATTACCAATGTTCGACAGGATGTTATCGGAATTCCATCTTCGGCAATCAAAACCAACGGCGATGATAGCTATGTGGAAATACCGGCTGACATAAATGAAGCCAAGCAGATCATAGAAAACATAACAAATTCATCAGGTACGGTTCTATCCATGGCGCCCAGACAACAAGTTGTTCAAGTGGGCATGACCACCGATACACTTTCTGAAATTACTAATGGTTTGGCCGTAGGTGATATTATCATCACAAAAACCATAACTAGTGCCTCAACCAAAACAACAACCACTACAACGAATAATCTTATACCTGGAACTGGCACAAGAAATACGGGAAGTATGAATATACGCACCATAGAAGGTGCTCGTTAATAATGATTGAGTGTAAAAACATAACTAAAGTTTATCGTAATGGTGTAGCCGAGACTACAGCTCTTGGAGGCGTATCATTTATCATTAAAGATGGCGAATTTGTGGCCATCATGGGACCATCTGGCTCTGGTAAATCGACCTTAATGCATATTCTTGGTTGCCTAGATACGCCCACTAGCGGTCACTTTCTACTTGATGGCCACGATGTTTCTAGTATGTCTGATGATCAGTTAGCTGACATAAGAAAAGAAAAGTTGGGATTTGTATTTCAGTCATTCAATTTACTGCCCCGAGCCACCGTATTAAGAAATGTTTCCTTGCCATTAATATATTCGGATATCCCGAAAAATCAACGCGAAACTATTGCTCGTACCTCTTTAAGAAATGTTGGCATGGACGAAAGCCACTTTTACCATCAATCAAATCAACTTTCTGGTGGACAAATGCAAAGAGTAGCAATTGCCAGAGCCTTAGTTAACAATCCTAGCTTAATCCTGGCAGACGAACCAACCGGAAATTTGGATACAAAAACAGGAGAAATCGTTCTGCATACATTCCAAGAGTTAAACGAAAAACAAAAACGCACTATCATATTAATCACCCATGAACGTTATGTCGCCGAACATGCCGACAGGATCATCACCATTCGTGATGGCGAAATTGTTGAGGACGAACAAAACAGGACAAAAAGAAAAATTAATCACATAAGCTAATATGACAACTGTAGATCTACTTGAGGAAACATATTCCGCCCTATTGGCCAATAAAGTTAGGACTGGCTTGACTATGCTTGGAATTGTTATTGGTATCGGATCAGTTATAGCTATGGTTGCCATTGGACAAGGCGCAAAGGGTACCATAGAATCCAACATTCAATCTCTCGGATCAAATTTAGTAATCATTATGCCAGGAGCTCAGCGCGGACCCGGAGTTCAAATTAGTGCTGGTCGCGGTAGCGCTCAAACACTAACCATCGACGATAGTAATGCCATACAAACTAATGTTAATTCCGTTACAGCCGTAGCACCAGAATTGTCTGGCCGTTATCAAATAACAGCCAAGGGCACCAATACTAATACTCAGGTTGTCGGCGTAACAAGTGCTTATCCCTCCGTTAGAAATATTACGATTGATGACGGCGCATTTATCTCCGATCAAAACAACTCTTCGCTTTCAAAGGTAGTCGTAATTGGACCAACGGTCCGGGATGATCTTTTTGGAATTGATGCCAATCCGATAGGTCAAACTATTAGAATCAAGAAAATTGATTTCAAGATTATCGGGATAACCAAATCAAAAGGTGGTTCTGGTTTTAGCAATCCTGACGATATGGTTTTTATTCCTATATCATCTGCGCAACGTTTTCTAGCGGGTAGCACCTATGTTAGTACTATAAGCGTTCAAGCTAGCGATCAAGATTCCATGACTCAAGTTCAGGTTGATATTACATCTTTACTGCTTGATCGACATAGAATTACAGATCTGGCACTGGCCGATTTTAGTATATTGAATCAATCAGACATTATTGCCACCGCATCTTCCGTAACAGATACTCTGTCTTTATTGCTTGGTGCTGTAGCTAGTATTTCATTGATTGTTGGTGGTATTGGTATTATGAATATGATGCTCACAACCGTCACTGAACGCACTCGCGAAATTGGCTTGCGTAAAGCCATAGGAGCAAAAAGCAAAGATATTAATCTTCAATTCATTTCTGAAGCAATTGTACTAACATTCACCGGAGGTGTAATAGGTATAATAGTTGGCTGGTTAGTTAGTTATGCCGTATCGTATTTTGCTGGCATTGCCACATCAGTCTCTGTCAATTCCATTCTATTAGCATTCGGAGTCTCGGCTGGTATTGGTATCGTATTCGGCTATTATCCAGCTAAAAGAGCGTCAAAATTAAATTCAATTGAAGCATTACGTTATGAATAATAAAAAAAATAACAAAATAACATGAGAAACAAATATATTGTGTTTGCGATAATAGCAATCGTAGGCTTGGGATTAGGATTTTTTAGCGGTATGAAATATAGTCAATCTAGAAGCTTACTGGCCAATATTGGGCAAGGCCAACAGAGGGGTCAATTTGGTAATAATATGGCGGGTAGCGCTCGTGGCGGAATAAACGGTATGAGCTTCATTAATGGAGATATTCTTTCCATGGACACGGCCAGTATAACCGTCAAACTAAAAGATGGCGGATCGAAGATAATCTTATTCCCTAGTACTGTGGAAATAGGTAAATTTACCAATGGCACTGTTGCTGATTTAGTAATTGGAAAAACAGTTACCATTACTGGCAAGACTAATACCGATGGTAGTATAACAGCACAAACAATCCAAATCAGACCAGCCATGCCTAGCCCATCGCCAACTATGGCAAAATAAAATACGTTTCAACATATATAGGATAAATGATGGCAAGCGCAAGAAACCATCTCTTCAGAGCTTGCGCAGGTGTTTTGGCAAGTCATTACTGCCGGTAGGCACGATAAAGAAGGTTTAAGACCCAGCCACAAAGTGGCTGGGTCTTAACAAAACACCGAGCGCTGGGATAAATAACTATCGGTCTGGAGGAGATGGTTTCTGGAACACTTATTCGTAGCCTTTCAGCTTTCCCAACTTATGATGCTGACGAATTTTTTCTAGGGCCTTTGCCTCAATTTGTCTAATACGCTCACGAGTAACAGCAAAGACCTTACCCACTTCTTCAAGAGTATGGGTTACGCCATCAGTTAGACCGAATCGCATATCAAGTATTTTTTGTTCTCTTGGAGTCAAGTCGGCAATTATCTCATTGATATAAGATTTTAAAATCTTACGCGCGGCTGACATTGATGGCGAGATCGTATCTTCGTCGGGAATAAAACTTTCTAAGCTTGAATCCTGATCATCGTCATCGCCCACTGGTGCTTCAAGCGAGATGGTTTCTTGAGAGATTTTCATAATGTGTCTGATTTTATCAACCTCGACACCCATCTCTGACGCTACTTCTTCTGGCATTGGTTCACGACCAAGATCCTGCACTAATCGACGCACTACTTGTTGATATTTATTTATCGTCTCAACCATATGCACCGGAATACGAATGGTTCTGCCCTGATCAGCTAAGGCACGCGTAATGGCTTGCCTAATCCACCAAGTAGCATAAGTCGAGAACTTATACCCCTTTGTATAATCAAACTTCTCTACGGCCTTAAATAGGCCTATATTGCCCTCCTGGATGAGATCTAATAGAGTTAAATTAGCCGATCGGCCAACGTATTTTTTGGCTATAGAAACAACTAATCTTAAGTTGGATAATGCTAAACGTTGCCTGGCCGACTCATCGTCTTTCTCAATTCTTTTAGCTAGATCTACCTCCTCATCTCCAGTCAATAGAGGATACTGGCCAATCTCCTTTAAATACATCTGCACCGAATCCGAAGCCGCTGAATCTCCAAATTCTACTTCAATCTTTTTCTTGGCATCGTATTCTTTAACAGTCTCTTCCTGGAAGACTTTACCAGATTCAATAGTAAAGCTCTTCAAGACCATGAATATTCTTTTCAATACTGGGAAAGGCACTTAATACCTCGGACTGCGTGACAAAACCTCGATGCCTACCCTTTTCAATTAAATTTAAGATGGCCGTCTGATTCAAAGCAGTCTTGGCCTGCATGGCCTTGCTTGGTTTGCGACTTAGTTTCTTCTTTTTTGGTCGCGCAAGTTTATTTTTCTTTTTAACTTTACGAATTGATTTCTTAGGTGCTTTCTTTTTTGTTTTTGGCATTTTATACGTTATTTATTTCCGTCAATTCTTTTGTTAAATTAGTGAAACGATTAATTAATTCTAAAACTTTATCCCTATTCTTCTCGTTCTCAGCTTCTTTAATCTCATACTCAAGACTTGCTAATTTTGAGATAACGGTCCTATGCTTAATTCTTCTAATAATATTGATAAATTCAGTCAAAAGATCTTTGTCTGAGAATTCTCTCCATAATTCTTGTGATCGAAGATATGCGAACTCAAGTTTCATAGCCCCATCACCATCAAATTTCTTAACGAAATTATCAAAACTGAAATTAACTAAATCTTCTTCTGCTAGCCTAGATATAACTGTGGTAATCCAGAGATCCAATGGACCAAGATTAATTTCCTTAATCTTTTCCGTAAAGAGGGTGGGATTCTTGATTATGATTGAAAGCAATGCTTCGCCCAAAATATCAACACCAAGCTTGTCATCAACGTTTGGAGTAATAGGCACAGCTACTACTGGCCCCCTATTTAATCCTGTATCATAAACGCCAAGATCATCTTTCGCCGAATTAATATCGGCCTCAAGGGCATCTTCTTTAGTTCTAAGATAGGCGGATAATTGTGTTAGCCAGTGCGTCTTTTCGACTTTACTGACTAAGCGCTGGATGAAAGGTGCCAATGTACTAATTACTAACTTTTTACCTTCGACTGACGCAGGATCAATCTTAGATTTTATATTATCAAAATACGACTGTATAACAGGCTTTGACGCAGAAACCAAACTCCCCCATTTGGGGCCATATTTCATCCTTACATGAAGGATCATCGATGGTTACCACCTTGACGTTAAAATTCTGGGCCAAGGCTAGGCCAATACCCCTTCTTGTTGCAATCGTTCCGGCCTGATCAGTATCAAATGATAAATCCAAATTATTTGTATAGCGCTGTAGGATTTTTAAATGATTTGGTGTCAGCGCTGTGCCGGATGAACTCCCGCCTGATATGACATGAGGGCATCCATATTACCCTCGACCAATAAACACTTGTCATTTTGGCGTATTGCCTGTTTGGCCTTACTCAAGCCATACAATACCATACTTTTGTCATATATTAAAGTCTGGGGGGTGTTTATATATTTGGCTGGTTGCTCACCTTTTGTAACTAGTGGCTTCTCGGCTTCAAAGACCCTACCGGTAAATCCCACAACTCGCCCATTTAAATCCATAATTGGAAATATGATACGCGACCTGAAACGATCATAAACTCCTGGCTTGCCTTCTCGCTTAATCGCTAAACCCGCACCAACAATATCACCCTCATTGTAGCCGCGATCTTTTAGAAATCGTGACAAGGCCTCCCAATCGTTGGCCGCAAAACCAAGCCTGAACTCGTCAATAATATTTTCTTCGAGTCCTCTTTCTTTTAAATACTTCAGAGCTTGCATGCCTGTGCGCGATGCCCGTAACTGTTTTTCAAAAAACTTAGTAGCCAATTCTGATATTTCAAAGAGTACTGATTTCTCATCCTTATTTGAGACCAATTCATGGTGCTGTAACTGAATACCTGCTTTTTGAGCAAGAATTCTTAATGCATCTGGAAACTCAACACCTTCGATTTCTTTTACGAAACCAAATATGTCTCCGCCTTTTTGACAGCCAAAGCAGTGCCATATTTGACGCTCGGGTGAGATATAAAATGACGGCGTTTTCTCGTTATGAAATGGACAACGGGCTTTGTAGTTCATCCCCGCCTTCTGGACTTTAATGTAACCAGAAAGCACCTCCACTACATCCAAACGTTCCTTAATTTTAGAAATATTATCTTCCATAATGATCGACTCTGCCCAATCGTTTTGTAATAGTTATTAAGCCGAAGAATAATACTTTTAAGAGACTATCGTAGCGCGACGGCGCGAGATAGAGGCTGATTCTCAGTAGAGAATACAGCCGTATGATTAAAAGTCTTAGGCTTCGGCGAGATGTGTCGTACTCTTCAATATGGCTGGGCGAAACATCTTCTCAAACGATACTTAATTTATACCGCATTAATTGAAATATACAACAAAAAAAGAGCCCTGCATACGATAAACGGCTCCGGTGTCCTCTGACACCGGAGCCGTTGCTGGCAGGGATTTCCTACCAAGAAAGAGCATAAGTCATGCGCCCGCGAATGCGCCACACATCAAGTTGATCTCGATTGACAGAGCATTCCGCGTACGCTTTTTTCCCAATCGTCCTGCCAATCACTCCGCCAGCATAGTACTGGGTCGGAGCGCCGAAAATCTTCTTGTAGTAAGTCTCGATACCCGCCCGCCAGGCACCCATCTTCACAAGTGTCTGGTTGACGAGATACACGTCCTTCACCGGCTTGTCGAGCCGACGCTCGTAACCGGCAAATGGAAATGCCGTCATCCACCGCTTGCGATTGACGCTTCCGCTCGCGCCGGCCAGTATCACCGTAGCTCCGGTCGAGTTCTTCGAGAATCCGACAAGACCATCTACGCGAACGCCACTTTGATTGCGAAAAAAGATATGACCAAACAGATTGGTCGTTGCCCAGAAACCGTTATGACGATGAACATCCGTAGTCTGAGCAACCCAGCCAGTTGGACTGGTCAGCGTACCTTTGAACAACACCTCAGGATTGGGCTCCGGACCCACGACCTCCGTGTTCCTCACATCAAAGCTTAGGGTGTATGGCGAAGACCTCCTCTTGCCACCACCGTCGTCTTTCTTCGCCTGCGCGAAGGCCATTGCTGGCGCCATACTCAACCCCGCTGTCAACGCAAAGGCAGCGAACCGCAACCCCCGAATGACCTGCCGGCTCGGATCGCCTGTCGGGTATTTGAACAGCCCGATGGGCCATACCATCACCGCAAGAGCGAAAAGAATAAACCGCCAGAACGTCAGCATCTCAAGCCAGATCTTAAATCCACACGCCTCCAGCCTGACTAGTAGGACCAGAGACGCAAAGATCCACGACGTCCAGACTGCCGGCCAGAGAATCGCCCACGGAGCTATCTTGCGAGTATCAACGATCTTAAAGCCATCCTCAGGAATAGTCTCGGTCCCAATGCTCTCTACGAGCTCACTCCTCTTCATCTGGACGACCGCTTGAATCGAAGATAGCCTCACCTCTGCTATAAATAGCGGATCCAGGGTCTTACTGTCAGCTTTCCAACGATTGGTTTCTCGCGAGATCTTATTGACCCTGATCTTATACTCTTCAATCCCTCGCAGAGCCAGACCGTACTCTTGCCACGTTTTGGCATCGAGCATATTTGTACTAACCACAACACCTTCCGCCACGAGCTCCTCTGGTGATAGAGCCTTGATCGTGGCGTAGAAGGCATCATCGAGCCTTCCCTGCTCGGCATTCATCTGGTACGCCGACGGAGCGAATCCTACGACAATCCAGACAATTGAGCATGCCGCGTAAAACCACGGACGAAGTCTTTCGTTCATCTTCTTCTCCCTAATCGCCTTTCGACGATCAAATCTGATTGTTTCAAGGGGCTTTCCGAACAAAACCTATATCTTATATTATACCACAGACCTACACTATTTGCAAATCATATTCACGATTAAAAAATGAGCCCCATGGCTCATATATTGGTTACTCCGGAAATAACACTTTTGGCCAAACTGACTTAGCTCGAGAGCGAAATTCCGATAATTCTTTCTTAATTTGATCGGGCAGATCATTAATTCGCGCGCTCTTCTGGTCTTTTCTGTCAGGCTTCGCGGAGCTTTTTCTGCCACAGTTAAATTCAATTATTCTATCACCCTCAATCACAAAATAATGAAAGCACGCATTAACTTGGCCCAATCTAATCTCACGTATTTGAAATGCAACCCATGTATTTATCGCCCATGGTACAGAACCGTTTTTTTGCTCATTGGGACCTTCGGGAAAAAACCATTCATATTTCTGACCAGAAGCACTATCTTCAACGAAAACATAGCCTCTATTCCCAGACGTAACTATTCTTTCTACGGATTTATCTCCATTAACATACTGGCCATATGAATCAATTAGTACCTGCCCGGACGCTATTTGAAAAATAGCAAAGATTAGACAAATAGCCAGAATAAGTCGAATTGCGTATTTCATTTCCAGCCTCTCAAAGTACTACTTATAAAATATCACCTTGCCAGAAATAAAAAAGGGCTATTCTTTTTCGGTAAATACTACCAAGCGCTCTGGATAGCTTTTAGAAACTTTATCCCAGTCTCCCTCACAAGTAATGAGATTAAGGCGTGAGCGTCCATCACTAGAGCTAAACACACCCGAAGCATCAGCTTTTTGGTCATATTTCCTAGTCTCTCGCACTATAAAAGAAATGGCCACTCCCTTATCGTCTTCAACATATAATTTATCACCTTTCTTTAATTTATATAAATTAATAAAAATGGATGCCTTTCCGTTTTTCCATCCATAATGTCCGGCGATCACGGCACTACCTATCTCTCCGGGTCTAGGGCCAAGATTAAACCAAGCTACATTATCAATATTTTTTGGCGTATCCATAATCCCGTCGGGAGTAATACCCAAATGCTCAACAATCGCATCAGTATCAATACTGGGCATTCTCAGACGTACTGGTAGTCCATAGTTAACCTGCCCCTGTTTTACGTAAACAATAGCGTTTTTTATAATTAGTTCCAGGTCAGCTCTAGCTAAGCTTTTTGGAATAAAATAAAAAATAAGAACCAGGGCAATAAGATATGCCGTAAGAGAAATGGCTAATAATCCCTTCCTAAGTAAATCTTTCGATTTCATAGATCTTGAAGAAATCTATTTACCGCGAATAAATCGCACGAGAACTACAACAATGGCCACGATAAGAAGGAGATGGATAAACCATCCCAATACTGGGAAAACAATAAACCCAATGAGCCATAAAGCTATGAGTATAAATCCTATAGTTAAAAGCATAATATTAGTGTTAATTATTATTGACCATACAATGCGACTAGACTAAAGCATATATCTCCTACGAGCTATTAGGAGCGATATTGAAATTATCATTAAGACACTGGCCATCATTACAGCATTCCATGGAATATTTCCCCCATTAGGACCAATGCCAGTATTTGGTAATCCAGGAACGGGAGTAAAAGATGGCGTTGGAGTCGGAGTTGGAGTCGGAGTTGGAGTAGGCGTAGGAGTTGGGGTAGGAGTTGGGGTAGGAGTAAATGTCGGTGCGGGTGTTGGGGTAGGTGTCGGTGTTGCAATAATGCAGACCGGTCTCGTAACGGGACTAGTATCTAAGGTCACCGCGCCATTACGTGCAAGCACTCGACCATTGATTGAGGAGCCCGTAGTCGCAGTAATTGATGTAAAGGCTAAGATACTTCCAACAAAATTAGAATTAACCTGCCAAAAAACATTACACGCCTGAGCACCATTGATTAGGTTCACCCTACTTGTTGATGCTGTGGTCAAAGATGATCCGATTTGAAAAACGAAAATTGCGTCTGGATTGCCTTGTCCGTCTAGTGTAAGCGTACCAGTAATAGCAAGTGACGATGCAGAATTATAAACACCTGGTATTAAAGTTAGGCCCCCAAGATCACCCAATACTGTCGTAGCACCCGTTTGAGCACTAGCTGCATTATAAGCTGTAACCAAGTCTGCCTGAGCTAAAGCTGCTACTGGATCAGTCAAATGTTGTGTGCCATTAATAACGCCTGGTGGAAATCCCGTAACTGAGGTTCCAGGGCTTAAACCCAGATCTCCATTAACAACAGTAGAGCCAACGTTGGTAATTGTGGAACTTCCAAGAACCGCAAAATTACCGGCTGTTCCCAAATTTACCGCAATTGCGGCTGAAACTACACCAGATGTTCCAAATACAAAGACGACAATCGATAAGGTTACTAAAATTTTATTGAGTATTTTCATATGTATGTCACCATAGATGCCGATCTATCGGACAATTTATTACAATATACTCAGGCCCTTGGACATGATCACCATCTGCAATTATTGGCGATTTTAGCGCCTTAAAGCCTTTACGATAGCAATAAACGCACATGCTCCAAGTAATGCAACGAGAAAACTGTATAGCGTAAATCCACCCACACCACTCTTTCCCATCACGCCCATTAACCAACCTCCCATCACCGAACCGATAATACCAACAACAATATTAAGCAAGGCTCCCTGTTCAGCATCAGTCTTCATGATAAGTGAAGCTATCCAGCCAACTAACGCACCGAATATAATCCATAAAATTATTCCCATTTATATATTTAATAAATTTGCCCGATGGGCCATTAAGAGAAGTGGCCCATCAAAGACAGAAAAATTATAATTATTTTATATATTTTAGCCTACTACGATTTCTTAAGATTATTAATCTCCGCTTCCAGTCTACCAATATGGGTCTCCAACTTCTGTGTTCTTTCGGTAAGCTTGGTTTCAAATTGTTTTACATGGCCGGCAAGTGTTTCAGCAACGGCCATCATATCGGTAACATCTTCAATGGCAAGAAGGATAATTGGTGGGAATAATCCCGGGACAGTTTCTTCTTTAAAATGGATCTGGCGGGCATTTAAAATCATGACCTTGCTTCCAATAAGAGGAAAATCATGGGTAACTTCAAAGCCCTTGAAAAATGTATTCTTGGGCAGAATATCTTCTAGAAGCTTGCGTAGGGCGGGAATATCCCATTGGCGATTACCCAATTCATACACAATTTTGCCCTCAGTATCTTTTAATTCAACCTGAAACGTTCGATAGAAAGGTTCGTTGGCTGCCATGACACGTAAATCCTTATCAAGAATTAAGATTGGCTCTCGTACAACATCCACTACGGTCTTTATATATATCCAACTTTCCTCCCACAAGCGTTCGAAAAAGTCCGTGCCGATAGGTTTTGATATCTTGCCCATGCTATTTTTAGTTGTTTCCATGTTAATAATGCCGTACGAGATATTAAATTATTTCAATTACTGTTTTGCCGATCGATTCGTCTAACCCGGTAAAATTATCATTGTAAATATATCCGCTTGCCTGTGTTTTTGTGGAATTATTTACGAATATCTTATTATACTCATCCTGGATACTTTCTGACCAAACTTGTTGATTGCCTACCATTCGCTTCATAGTTTCTAGCCCCGACTTGGCTATCTCGGAATTATTTTGGGTATAGTCATCTCCAATAAAAATTAGACGAAATTCTGATGCCCAGAAAAATATGCCCCCGGCTAAGACTACTACGGCCACAAACGTCACTAACGAATTGCGTAATACCGAGATCGGCGACTTCTGAGACCAATTAGTAAAATATTCGGCTATATCATAGTCTAACTTAGGACGTTGTTGTCCAGTCGTGGGAGTATTACGAGAGTTCATACTAATACAGCCGATGGGAGGGTCTAATCATTGCAGTTTGCCATTAAGCTACTAATGTGCCATGCTTACAGCCCAGACAGTTACTACTTGATTCGATATTCTTGTAATATCAATGTAATAAGACAAAGACACGCTCGACTCCTCTAATTAGCATGGAATAAGGGGAATTCCTATATTATTACAGTATTAATGTAATGATAATGTAATGGGACGTTGCAACGTCCGGCATAACCATACAATGATGACACCCAAACAAGAGTCAGAACAACAGACAATATTGACTACGGCCCATGGGGACTATAGCAAGAAGCTTAATTCATATGCCTTCTTTAAAGTACGCTCTCACGCAACTGGAGAAGATTTAGTTCAAGACACATTCGTCAAAACATGGAGTTATCTTGTTAAGGGTGGCAAGATTGATATGATGAAAGCTTTTCTTTATCACGTGCTTAATAATCTAATCGTGGATGAATACAGAAAACACAAAACGGTTTCACTGGACCTCCTTCTTGAAAAAGGCTTTGAGCCAAGCGATAAGAGCTCTGATAAGCTTTTTGACATACTAGATGGAAAAGAAGCACTTCTTCTAATTCAGCGTCTACCCGAAAAATTTCAAAAGATTATGCGCATGCGCTACGTGCAGGATTTATCACTTAAAGAAATGTCCCTGATAACTGGTCAATCAAAAAATACTATTGCCGTTCAAGCGCATCGAGGCCTCGAGAAGCTTAAATTGTTATATAATCGCTAAACCCATTTAGATAGTCTTGAACCTCTGCACAATCGCCTCTAATATTGAGGTGATTTTTGCTTTATTAAACTCTTTGTCCGATAACTAACCATGCAATACCTTTCTTATTCATTTTCTTTTAAAATATATTTATTTAAATACATAAACGGAATATTAATTAATCCAACCAGCCATTTAACCACGGTTTGACCCACCATCAAAGACATCAAGGGTGCGACTCCCAAGAAAGCAATAGGGATAAAAATCAGACTGTCTAGTAATAGAGATGGGATAGAGCTGAAAACATTTCGCATCCAGAGATGCTTGTCGTGGGTCAGCTTCTTGAACCACGAATAGACAAATGCATCAAAATTTTCTGATATCAAGAAGGCGATCCAGCTGGCAAGGGTAATTCTTGGCACCAGATTAAATATATTTTCCCAGGCCGTCTGCATTGTCCAAGAAATTGCGTGCCCAACCAAAAGAAAAAGACCATGGCTACTTGTGAGACAAAGGCAATCAATATCATCTTTTGAGTTTCTTTTTGGCCAAACTTTTCATTTACAATATCGGTCAGTAAATATGTGATGGAAAACACTAGCACACCGCTCGGCCCGTAGAATGTCCTAAATCCCAAATCAAATATCGATATTTTAGCCGCCAAAATCTGTGCCACTAAAACAAAGGTGACATAAAGACCGATCAACAAATCTGGCTTATTGTATTTCCTAGCATACCAACTACCCAATAAAGTGAAGCTAGTGATGCCGATGATCCAGAAGACAATGAGCAATAAATTCATGATTTATTTTTCACTAACATCTACCCAGAGCGATATCACGCCCAGAATTAGAAAAATCAGTGCTTCCAACCAATTATGTCCGCGCAGAGCTTCGAATAAAGCGACACCAAAGAAAATTATAAATACTGCTATATTTGTAAATTTAAGACGTTCCATATGTTATGACCATTTTTAATTTATCTTCGTTCTTTATAGGCAGATCTTTTATTGCCGTAGGATCTTCCCTAGCTCTCATTAATAAAATCCATTATCTTTTCGCAGTCTTTGTAACCCTTATCAAAGGTTTCCTTCACTACAGATAATTTTGTAGTTCTGGGTCGAGTTCTACCGCTAAAGTTAGGGTCTAATAATAATATTTTTTCGTTATCTAAACAAGTTTTTATATCTTTTCTAATAAGATTTTCTCTATCTTGATAAAAATCAAACAGAGAAACCTTATATGGGTAAAGGCTAGAAACTATTCCTTCGACGAAGTTTTTAAAATAATGTCTAAGTCCTCTAATTATGGGCTCGTTCAATGCAACTATTATTTTTCGATTAGGATATTTATTTAATAGATATTCAATTCCTATTGGTTCCTTTATACTAGCATCTATGTAATATTTCCCATTCAATAAAGTTTCTTCAAAAAAATATGGTTTTATCGTAATTGCCGCTTTTAACAAATCAAGTGTTGGGTAATCTTTGAATGATTTATATTCGATCTCTCCTGTTTCTATATTAAGAACTTTTACAAATAAATTTATTGGATTATTTTTAATCGTATTTATATCTAATGTTTTTCTCTTATCTAGAATATTATAAACATAATTGATATCTACGACATTGTGGGCATTTTCTTTTTTAATTTTTCCTAGAAATCTGTTGCGAATTAAATCTATGATTCCCGTAAATAAATTCCAAGGAAAAATAAATCCTTCACGTAAATCTTCAAAATAAATAGTAGATCCCAATTCAGCCTGATTAGATAATAAATACGCCGCATTAAGCGAACCGACTGAATTTGCGTATATCGCCTCAATTGAGTCGATATATTTGTGGTCGTGTAGTCCTTTTAACACTCCCGCCCCATAACATCCTGACATTGCCCCTCCGCCTAAATAAACTATTATCTTTTCTTTAGTTTCGTTCATTACAAAAATTAAACTTATTTTTATTTCAAAAGTTCATCTCTCAAAACATTTCACGCCGACCATATTTCTGGCGGTGTTTTTTGAACGAAGTTCGAACTTTTTTCGAGCAAAATCCAAATGATTAAAACTACTAAAAAGGACTCAGCAGGGCGAAACAATTTGTCTGGGGGGAATGGATTCGCCCTGCCTCGGCTGATTTCCCGCCCGCAGGAGGGGTCTGGGGAGGAATACGGGCAGGTTTCGGACTGGGGGTTTTTGGAAATTCCTTATAAAGTTTCTACAACTTTATTCTTAAATACTTTGTCGTATAAAGTAATTATCAACACACCAAGCAAAACCGTTACGACAAAAGTATTTTCCTTCAAAAAAGGAAACATAGCAAATAGCACGATTGAAGGAATGAGAATTGAATAAAAGCTTGCGTTTGCGGAAACTTTTTTTGAATACAATGCGGCGTAAATTGGCGGAACAAATATCAAAGCCAGATAAGTTACAATTAAAGATAATGTAACAATATTTGGAATCAAAAACGCAAGGACGAATCCAAAAATTCCAAACACTCCAGTTAAAACTCTTGCGTAAAATAATTCCTTTTTAGCTTCAATACTTCTATCCTTAAACAAAGCTTTGTGGATTATTGCTGAACCACCAACGAGCAAACTATCAATGGAAGACATTATAACAGCCAAAATTGCCGCAAATCCTGCGCCCACTAACCAAGGTGGTAAGATGTTATTCATTAACGCAAATATCGCTGTTTCTTTTTGAACTTGAGGCAAAAGAACTACGGAAATAAGACCGAGAAATAAAACGATAAAACCCAGAAATGCTGTAATTGGTATTGCCCAAAAGAAAGATTTCTTGGCCGTCATTTCGTTTTCTGCAGAAAAAATTCTTTGCCAATGAATGGTATTTCCAAGGTATAAAAAACCACTGACAAGCAGTACACCTACAAACCAACTTACACCACCAAAAGCAAATACATCCAAATGCCCGACCGGCAATTGTGAAAATAAATTTCCAAAACTTCCGACATGTTGATAGCCAACAATTGCCATTACAATAAATACAATTGCGATTATCCAGAATTGAATAAAGTCAGTTATGATATCAACTTTTAGTCCACCGATTGCGGTATATAAAATTGTTATTGCCGCCGCGACAAATATTGCGACATTATAATCAATACCAATTAACACCGAAGCGAGAGAACTGATGGCGATCGCTTGTACGCCAATCCAAATTGTTAAAAGAAAAAGTTGTAATATTCCAGTGAGGTTTCTATTTTTCTTGTCAAACCTTTTCTCAAAAAAATCAACAATGGTGCGGGCGCCATATTCATCACCAATAGTTTTTATTTTCTTAGCCGCCAAACCGAGAATGAACATTCCCACAATAAATGAAATTGGCAGAGCAATACCATATGAAATACCAGTATTATAAACTTCTGAAACTATGGCGACAGTCGCGCCCGCACCAACAACAGTAGCGACTGTTGAAAAAGTCATTAGCCAAACATTTGTTTTCCTTTTGTTGACAAAATACGCTTCAACTGATTCTTTTCTTGAAAAATACCAAGCGACAAAAAACATTATCACTAAATAGATTACTAAAACGAGAATGGTTGTGCTCATATAATTTATATTATTTTAATAATTCTTCCATTGCAACGCCTAACGACTTGGCGGTGTCTGTTGGACAAAGTTCGAAACTATTTCGAGCAAAATCCAAATGATTAAAGCGGACTCGGCAGGGCGAAACAATTTGTCTGGGGGAATGGATTCGCCCTGCCTCGGCTGATTTCCCGCCCGCAGGAGGGGTCTGGGGAGGAATACGGGCAGGTTTCGGACTGGGGGTTTTTGGAAATTCAAATATCGATATTCATTCTATCGCCAATAGTTTGCTCATAAAATGTACTGGCGATGACTATTCCGACAGAGGTTAAATTCATATTCTGAATTTGTGTCTCTTTCCACGCAGAGATCAATTTCGTTGCAGTATCATTGCCAGCCAATAATTCTTCGGGGTTATCGGTATCTTTGAAAATATCAGGATAATTTCCTTTGAATAACCCGACTATGTCGTGGCTGGCAATGCTGATACTCGCACAGCCTGCGTAGGCAAGGTGTTCAAATTCTGCGGTTGTTCGTTTGAAATCAATAAACGGTTTAATTTTCTGTTCGAGATATTGCTTGAACTGTTCGAGATTAGTTAGCCCATTTAGTTTAGTTCTCTTGAGCAAAAAACAAAGGGTCAGTATTTTTAGTTGGTCTGTCGTTAATTTATCAATAGTGGCTATTGCTTCGTTGTAAACAATTCTTTTCAAATCCTCATTGTCAAAATTTACTCGCTGAACAATGAGAGATGAAAGATTTTTATGTAAAACTGTTGAAGATGATCGGCTTGCTGAAATTGAAGCTTTTTTAGAAATATATTGAAAATCTGGCGAGTCAATAATTTTCTTAACCTCGGAACTATCTTTGACGATTTTCTGTAAATTTTCAGATAGTGCTTGAAAATATGATTTTTGGTTTTGCGTGATTTGTGTTTTTGTTTCATCTGGCAATTCTCCAAACACCGACCCTAGCAACTGCTTGGAAACTTCCTCAATGGAATAAAGCGCAACGGCGTTATTGTTTACAGTAATAGCACCACCCGCTTGAAGGTTCGTTGAATTATCGCCAGATTTTTGATTACTTATTTCCATAATTAGTATCTCTGCCGGATTGAATATTTGTTGAGTTGTCGCCAGACTTCTGTTTTTGAATATGGGTTTTTCCATTTTCAGAAAACAGTAATTTTTTGATAAAAAAACCCACTACTCCAAGTATAAATATGCCTATCGCTATAAGCCCCTGATTTTCATTAGCCCAAGTTGTGATTGTTTGAATAAGGTCAGACATAAAATTTCTAAAATAACTTTCCGCCAATTATCGGTTCAGCTTTATTCGGAGTAATTAGAATAACATTACCGTCTTTGTCTGGTACACCAAGTGTTAGCACTTCGGATTCAAATGGGCCGATTTTCCGTGGCGGAAAATTTACTACTCCCAAGACCAATTTTCCAGCGAGTTCTTCTTTTGTGTAAAGCGCGACAATCTGCACAGAAGAATTCTTGATCCCGATTTCGGAACCAAAATCAATTTTTAGCTTATACGCGGGTTTTCTGGCTTCAGGAAAATCATTAACCTCAATAATTTTCCCTACCCTTATATCTAATTTTTGAAAGTCATCAATTGTTGCCATAATTTTACTGATTAACTTTATTCGTGGGGGTTTTCCCCTCAAGAAATTCTGCCATATTGCCGATAAATATTTCTTGCTTGGCTATTCTAGCTTCATCACTAAGAAACGCGATTGGCGGATACACCACGCAATTTTTGAGTTTTGTTAATTTTGCTAGTTCCTCTTTTGGCATCTCGTCCGGATGATCAAAAATAAAAGTAATATCGTTTTTTGATAATCTCGCGACTAATGCGTCTGTGTTGATAATTGGCGGTGGAACCGTGCTAATTAAAACACTATCTGGTTTAATAAGCGGCAGGTTTTTAGCGTTTAATAATCCAATCGTTTCTTTGGCTTCTGCAAGGTTGACAGAAATGTAAGTGCAGCTACTAAGCAACTCCTCAAGTTCTTGATATTGAAATGGGGTCTTCTTTTTTGTGTGAGACCAATAGCTTACATTCGCTCCAAAACCTGCCGCCAATTCGGCAACACGATTTCCTATATTACCTAGTCCGATAACACCAAAGTTACTATTCTTAAGTTCGCGCGCTCTGATACCGTCAAAACTATAATTACCAGATTGAGCTCGTTTCAAACCCTCTGAAATATTCCTAACCTCGTGAAGAATTGCTGTGATTACAAACTCCGCAACTGATTCGGTGCTATAGCCACCAAGATTACAAACAGGAATATTTCTTTTAGTCGCGGCAGCAAGATCAACTGTGCCGTATGCTGTTGCTAATACGCCAATATATTTTAAATTTGGTGCGGCAGCCAAAATATCTTCACCAATAGGAACCTGAAAACCTAGTAACAGACAATCGCAATCTTTTAACTCATTTTTTAGTTTCGGGTCGTCAAGAGCTAACGAAACTTTCTTTTCAACCAATGCGTTAATTTTGTCCCAATATTTTTGGTCGAAATGAGTATCTGCGATTTTTATTAAAACTGCTTTTTTGAATGTCATATGTATGTGTGGTTATTTTAACAATTCCTCCATGGGAACGCCTAACGACTTGGCGATTTTTTGGATTGTTTGAAC
>Ga0076178_104_pt2 | contig 19363 bp, 18 predicted proteins | sample RifGroD2_FD_67803 | JGI IMG/M metagenome (GOLD analysis project Ga0076178, IMG submission 67803) | Parcubacteria (Yanofskybacteria) bacterium GW2011_GWD2_39_48
AAAAAAATCGACGAGATCATTAAACGTGGCAAGACTCCGATAATCTGCGGCGGTACTGGTTTCTATATTGATGCCCTGATGGACAATCTGAACTTGCCCAATGTTCCACCTAACAAGAAACTGCGTGCGAAACTTGAAAAACAATCAGCGGAACATCTCTTTGATCAGCTTAAAAAACTAGACTCAAAAAGAGCAAAAACAATTGATGCCAAGAATAAACGCCGACTGATTCGCGCTCTTGAGATAATTCATGATACTGGCAAGCCAGTCCCTAAAATTAAAGAATCCGGCAAATATGATGCCTCCTGGCTCGGAATAACATGGCCAAAAGAAACATTGGCTAACAGGATAAAACAAAGGCTAGACAGACGTTTCAAACAAGGCATGATTGCTGAGGTAAAAAAACTTAAAGAATCCGGAATCTCATGGAAAAGACTTTATGATTTTGGACTGGAATATCGCTGGATATCGCTATATCTTCAAAATAAAATTACCCGACAGGAAATGAATGATAATCTGTATCATGCCATCGTCCAATACTCAAAACGCCAAATGACCTGGTTTAAGCGTAATAAAGACATCCACTGGATTAATAAATAGACCCCCTCTCGCCACACCTCTCATATCTCATCCTCCGACTCTTGGATAAATTATCTATATCCAATCGTCTTCAGAACGATTCGATATAGGAAGGTGGCTACGCGATACCAAAACTGACGAAGCCCAACTACTTTGGATGGACTTTCGCAGGACGATAGGCGAAATGCCAGTAGGCATTTACGCCGTGTCCAGACAAGGTGGTTAGACGGAGTCGATATAGAGAAAATAAGAGTCGGCGAATCCGCTATGCGCTTTGAGCGACAACTTTTTCGCCATCTTTGGTAATCTCTTCAGCTGGACGCGATTCTTCCTCGCGATGAGTGTTGTCGCTTTTCTCTTGTGCTTCAATTCTTACTTTAAGATCCTGTGCCTGCTGTACGCCTTTTTGCTTGGTACCGCCAAACCTCCACCCTTGAAATGCCGCGAGTATTGCTTTTATCGTCATATTATTTTAATTTATTTTTAATTATTTCTTCAACCGCTTGAGGGTCTGCCTTTCCTTTTGATTCTCTCATGACCATACCAATTAGAAACTTCAGTGAAGCTTCTTTGCCGGCTTTGTAGTCCTCTACGGCTTTAGTATTGGTTTCCAGCGTTTTGCTGATTATGATTTCTAGCTCACCACTATCAGAAACTTGTCCTAGGTCTTTATCTTTTATTATTTGCTCTGGGTGTAAGCCAGTTTCAGCCATTTCCCTCAATACAATCTTAGCCCCGGTTGAAGAAATTTCTTTATGAAAAATCAGAACCATTAATTCGGCAAAAGACTCGGGAGATATCTTAAGCCCAGCTATATCATCTAACTCTAAACCCCTGAGACCCAGCAACGGTGGAAATTCTGTAATTATATAATTTGCCGATAATGAATGGAGCTTACCACTAATCTCGGGTTCACTGGGAAATGTGCCCTTTAATCCTTTCCGGTGGTGATAATCTTGAGCAGATGAGCTTAACTCTGTAGCAACATGCTCATAATAATCTCCTAGATGACGAGAGACAGTAAACACTTCGATTTGCTGATCACTTAGTCCATAGCCCCTAAAGCGCAACCTTCTCTGTGATGGTAGCTCCACTAGCATCGCCTCAATCAGATCCATCCACTCTTCTGTTATATGCACCGGCGGTAAGTCAGGTTCTGGAAAATATCTATAATCATTAGCCTCCTCTTTAACGCGCTGGCTAATTGTCTCTTTTTTATTTTCATCCCAACCTCTCGTTTCTTGAATAATTTTCTCTCCAGTGTCTTTTGATCTCAAAATCAACTGAATCGGCAGCAGCCTTAATTGAGTTAAGATTTTTAATTTCTACTTTCGTTCCCCATTTACCATCATCTCCGGTCAATGAAATATTTACCTCAACCCTCATTAATCCCTTCTCCATATCTGCATCTGAAACATTCAGATATCTTAGAATGAGCTGCAATTCTTCAGCAAATGCCTTCACCTCTGGCCCATTTTCGAAATCTGGCTCAGTAACCAGCTCCATCAATGGCATACCAGCACGATTATAGTCAACTAACGAATAATCTGTCCCGGCCGGATGATTCAATCTACCCGCATCTTCTTCTAGGTGTATGCGTGTTATTCTAAATCTCTTACCACTCAATTCAAGATAACCATCACGGCAAAATGGTTTCTGGTATTGTGTAATTTGATAACCCTTAGGAAGATCGGGATAAAAATAGTTTTTCCTTTCAAAAAATGTATCTTTATCAATCTGACAGTTAAATCCCAGACCAGCCATAATTGTCTTTTCAATTGCTTTTTTATTAGCTACGGGCAATGTACCAGGATGTCCCATACAAATTGGACAAATATTTTGGTTGGGTCGCTTCTCGTTTGGATCATTTTTACAACTACAAAACATCTTCGTCTCCGTCTTGAGCTCGGCATGTATCTCTAGGCCAATTACTGGCTTATATTTAGCATCCATAACTTATTAAATTTAACACGATTTTAGGTAAGAAAAAAGCCCTATTCGGGCCTAAAATTTTTGATTGTCATCTGATCGCCAAAATATATATTACGGCTAAATATTTTAGCATATCGTGGAAATTCAGCAGAGCACATCTTCCATATAATCTCAGCATACTTCCTTATCTCGGCTTGAGCATGACCATCAACCCGCAGAGAGAAAAAATTCATCAGACTCTCTAGGTTGACCGTCCAATATACTGGGATAAAAAAACAATATGGCAGATTCATCGCAGCCATTTCGGCTGATAGACCAAGCGTCCTTAATCTCTTGTATTCTTCCTTCTGACGATTAATATGCTCTGTTAATAATTTTCTTGCACGACCATTCTCCTGATCATCCATATCCATGTAGGTATAACTGCCAACATGTCCAATCTGTTTTCGAAATCGTTCTGGAACGTAGAACTCATTTTTCTCAACGATACGATCATAATCAACAGTAGGTTCGGAAAAAGTTCCGTATCTATGCCTGACCCACTGGCGAAATACAAATATGGGCATCTTGATATAGAAAGTCATTCCTCCATGTCCAAAAGCCCTGAGGGGAATTGGGAAATCATCTAGTCTTTCTAACATCATCTGCTCGTTACCAAAAAATTCTAACAGTTTAACTTCACCCATATTTAAAATCGACTCGGAGCGAATATATGCCGTTTCTGTTTTTTTCATCCTAGCTTCTTTGATAGCTTCATCAACGAATAGGAGATTTCTTTTTATGGGCTTATTCTCCATCGCTTGATATGCCCACGGAGCCCAATATTTTATTATCTCACGATAGATATCTTGAATGTCCCAAAATTCAGTATGGTTGTGTTTAGTCGACAAGCCAGCTATATCCACAAACTCCATCATGTGTCTCAAAGAGATTGTCATGAAAAATCTAGTATAAAATCTATACAAATGAGCAAAACGTGCCATTTCATTTGCAACTCCCATATCTAGTAATTCCTGATATGCCGTCTGGGCTTCAAGTTCCCCGCGATCAAATATTTCTCTGGTCCTGTCATTTAAGGTACTGGGAGTGTAATAGTTGTCCTTATTTTTAGAATATCGGCCAGAAAGCTCATTAAATGCAGCAAATAACCTGAATAATGGTTGAGCATAAGCTATGGGAGTCGTGTGTTTTAGACGGAACATAATGCCACCCTCGAAAGGACTCACGTGAGCACCATTCCAGAGATATTGAATTAATCCTTGAGCCTTATCATTAACGGCTAAAGTATCACGATCAGTTGAGACTCGAGCGCTTCGAATAGCTGCCGAATCCTGAAGAATATTTTCGACCCTAATCTCTGCTAGCCTTTCACCATTGGAACCATCTACAATTTTCCAATCTTCGTTATCAGTATCTTCCGGTATTCTCACGAAGACAGCATCGACCTCAATTTTTGTGTGCTTGCACTCAAATAGTCTCTTCGGCTTAAAACTCACCTCTAAATTTCTGAGATTATCCATTCTCTCTCCTACTTTTAAATGAACCTATCCAAGCCTAACAAGAAGGTCTGAATAAAAAAAGAGGATAATTATTCCTCTTATATAGCTGCTCTCGGATCAAAGATAAATCCCCTCTTTGATAATATTGGACCCAGAATAGACATTACCTTATCAAGAGCAATGTTGGGATCGTCTTCGCTATTATTTATATAGACGATGCCTTTATTCTTATACACATCTCCAAGTAGTCTATACATCCCGACTGTCCTGTTTATATGATCTTCTTTCTCGAATTCATCTAACGCAACGCCCTTTTTCTTTAATCTTTCTATCGCCTTCTTGGCATCGACTTCAAAAATAAAAGTAACATCGGGCCAGATAAAATCTTCTCCTATGATCATCTGATTAGTTGCCATTAATCTTTCTATGTCTCCTTGACTCTTTGCACTAAGCACTAGAGAATGTCTAAACCTATCGGCCAGAACTATTCTCGATGCCCTAAGAGCTGGGATAATATTTTCGCGGAGATTCTGTTTGCTATCTAGGGCATACCAAGATTGAAATCCAACTGGATCTGTGTTATGTAGGCCATCGGATTTGAATAATTCCTCATAGATCTTAGCTCCTATGGGTCTATCTTTGCCGGGTTCTTTTACTAAAACTATGTCCTGAGTATTTAATCGCCTCGTCGTATTAAGAGATATAATATTACCACTAAGACCCATACCCCTCGATTTGATCGCAAAGTCTCTCAAAATAACATCCATGACCATTCCTCTTATTGTGCTTTTCCCGCTACCATCGCAACCCTCAAAAACAATGAACAATCCAGGATAAGGATTGGGTATCATATTCGCCTTTCAAAGAACTGTTACTAGAAAGACTACCAGAAAATATGTGATAGCAAAGTGGATAAGATAAAAAGACCCACGCCAAGGGCGTGGGTCTTTTTATCGTTAAGTACTATTTTATCTCAATTCCCATTGACCTAGCCGTACCGGCGATAATCTGCATGGCAGCTTCTACGTCATTGGCATTTAGATCGCCAATTTTCTTCTCGGCAATTTCGCGTAACTGTTGTTGACTAATCTTCCCAACTTTATTCTTGTTAGGCTCGCCCGATCCCTTTTCAAGCCCAGCCGCAACTCTTATCAAATAGGCCGCTGGCGGTGTCTTAAGCTTAAACTCAAAGGTCCTATCTTCATAAATTGTAATTTCGCAAGGCGTGACTTCTCCTGGCTTATCCTTCGTCGCTTCATTAAACTGAAGCACAAACTGCTGTAAGTTAATACCATGGGGACCAAGAGCGGTACCTACTGGTGGTGCCGGTGTAGCCTTGGCACTTTCAATCTGTAATTTTACTATCGATTTTATTTTCTTTGCCATTTTTTATATTGAATTTTGCGTAGAAGCAACGCTAATCCATTTTAAATCTTCTTAATTTGTAAGAAATCCAGTTCGACTGGTGTCTCGCGGCCAAATATTGTAACTAACACCTTAACTCTACCTCTCTCAGGATCAACCTCCGAAACCTTACCATCAAAATCTTTAAACGGACCATCGGTAATCTTTATTCTATCTCCAACAGCCACGTCAATCTTATATTTAGGCTCATCCACACCCATACGCTTCATCAGCGTATCTATCTCTTCTTTTGATAATGGCGACGGCACAGTACCTGCTCCAATGAAACCGGTAACGCTTGGTGTGTTCCTAACAACATACCAGGAACTGTCATCAACAATCATCTCCACAAGAACATAACCCGGATAAATCTTCTCTTCAATGGTCTCACGCTTTCCGCCCTTAATCTTAATTTTTTTCTCCTTAGGCACTAATACGTTAAATATCTTATTTTCAAAACCCAAAGATTCAACTCTTTGCTTGAGACTCTTGGCTACGCTATCTTCATAGCCAGAATAAGTGTGGATTGCGTACCATTCACGCTCTCCCGTAGTAGCTTGTTTTGGCATTATGCGTTAATTAATTTTATTAGATATTCAAAAACAAAATCGAGAAATCCCAAAAAGATAGCCAAAAGCAAGCTCATGCCTATAACAACAGCCGTATAGACAGCTGTTTGTTTCTTAGTCGGCCAGCTGACCTTAGACAGCTCAACCTTAACCTCTTTTAAAAATGTTATCAGTTTTTCCATTGTTTTTTATAATTGAAATCCTACGTCGAAAATTCCTCAGGATAAATACTAGTAACCAATCGCTAAGCTCTTGGACTGGTATTTAAAAACCGCCCGAGGGCGCATAATCAGATTACTCTATGCGTTCATAATTGTCAACCCTCTCTTCTCGTACCTCTGTTGCTGTAATATATCCCGAACGAAAGTGATATTTTAAATTTTCAAGAAAAGCCAGACCATCATCGGGAAATACTTTACCTGGACGGGCATATTTTTGATCGAAAATTCCCTCACGTATACATAAGAATACAGCTGGATGATCTTGAGAATCTACTTCGACTTTATGGTCATCTTCATGAAATTTAAAAGTTGCGATCCTTGTCTGCTTATAATCACTGCCTAATTGATAAATATCAACACTGTAGTCTAGCTTCATAAAATCTGCTTATCACGAATTAGCTGCTCGGCCTTCGCGGAAAAATTCATCAAAATAATTCGCTCATTCTCGAGTAATTTCTCGTCTTTAATTAACTTATCGGCTTGCGCAAGTGCCCTAGAAACGGACGATATCAGACCGGCTGGTATCCTCTTGATTAGTTGCTTCTCGTGACACTTATTAAATATTATTGAGCCATTTAAACCATCGTTAAACATAATTGCGTCATTATTGATCAGCCAGACTTTATGTTTTGATTGATCAATGAGAAAAGAGTTAAGACGTCGATCTTTAGCATCAATAAGATAATCGAAAACGCCAGCTTTTAATAATTCTAGATCATCTAAGTCTCTAGTCCAGTCATTCGTGACCATATTTGCGGAAACCGCGCCCATCATAATTCTTTGAGCAATACCCATATCACCATCCAATTCTTTATAACTAGTTGCTGGTACAATATTAAAACCGAGCCATAAATTTATATCATAAGCCAATTTTTCAAGATTCGGTCTAATACTATATTCTTGACCTTGGCGGTCTGAACGATCATCTGATCTAAAGAAAATATGTCCAACTCCACGAATCTCAACAATTCTTATTGGCCAGCCGGCCTTGAGTTGTTCTTGCCAAACTATATCACTACTTTCTATTTTAGTCTCCGAAATCGCATTTGTAAAATTTTCTATTGAGTTTTCTTGGTCGTTGGCAGACATCTGCTTTAAATTATATATCTAAGTTCTTAACACTTTTTGCATGAGTCTGTATAAATTTCTTTCTAGGAGGAACCTCAGATCCCATGAGAACGTCAAAGACACCATCAGCCTCTTGGGCATCGCGCATTGCGACTCGGAGTAGTACACGATTATCGGGATTAAGGGTAGTCTCCCAAAGTTGCTCGGGATTCATTTCGCCAAGACCTTTGTATCTTTGGACATTAACTCCGGAAATTTTGTCCGTAATTATACTGTCGCCATCACTCTCAGTATCTCCACTCTCAGTATTCTCAGCAATAATACCGCCATCTACTGGCTCAACCTCCCATTCATTATCTTGGCCACGTTTAACTTTTGATTTTTTGGCTGGAGCTATGGTAGTCGTTATATTAGCTAACTCTCTAATAATCTTTTCTTTTTCAGAATCATTGTATGCCCAGAAGGACTTAGATCCTTTTGATATTTTATACAAAGGCGGTTGGGCAATATACAAATGGCCCTTATCAATCAACTGAGGAAAATATCTATAAAACAACGTTAATAACAAGGTCCTAATATGGGCACCATCAACATCAGCATCAGTCATAATAATAATCTTATGGTATCTCAGCCTCTCAAGGTCAAATTCTTCAGCAATAGCTGTACCCATGGCAATTATCAATGCTCTAACTTCTTCTGAGGCCAGCATTCTGTCTAAGCGAGCCTTCTCTACATTTAATATCTTGCCCTTCAATGGAAGGATGGCCTGCGTGCGCCTATCTCGGCCCTGTTTGCTACTTCCGCCAGCTGAGTCTCCCTCAACAATAAATAGTTCTGACTCTGATGCATCACGACTCGAACAGTCCGATAATTTACCCGGCAAGGTCATGCCTTCGAGAGCACCTTTCCTTAGCACGGTCTCGCGTGCCGCACGAGCAGCCAATCTCGCCTTAGAAGCCAGAATGACCTTCTCTAACACTCCTCTGGCATCTGTAGGATTTCTCTCAAGCCAATCGGCAAATTCCTGTCCTACTACAGTTTCTACGGCAGTTCTAGCATTAGGAGTTCCTAATTTAGCTTTAGTCTGTCCCTCAAATTGTGGTTCTCTTAATTTTACAGAGATAATAACCGTCAATCCTTCACGAATGTCTTCCCCAGAAAGATTGTCATCTTTTTCTTTAAGATATCCATTCTTCCTTGCATAGTCATTTAAAGTTCTCGTAGCCGCTGACCTAAATCCAGTCAAATGCATACCACCCTCAATAGTATGAATGTTGTTAGCAAAACTCAACTCCCTACCTTGTACATCTTCTACGTATTGCAAGGCAACCTCAACAAAAATATCTTCAGCTTCTTTGCCAATATAGAAAATATTGTCATGTTTGGGGACCTCATGACGATTTAAATATTTAACATAGGACACTATCCCCCCCTCAAAATAAAATGAATAATCTTTTGATACCGATTCTTTGGAATCTTCAGACTTCAATGGCTCGCGATCATCTTTAACTAAAATTTTAACGCCTTTAGTCAAGTACGCCTGCTGTCTAAGATGATTCAAAATTTGATCAATATCAAAAACAATCTCTTTAAATATTTCTGGATCTGGCTGAAACGTGATTGTTGTGCCAGTACGATCAGTCTTACCAGCTTTCTTTACGGAATATAGTGGTTTACCAATTTTATATTCCTGAACGAAGATGTCTGGCTTACGATATACCTCTGCTTTCATCCAGGAAGACAAAGCATTAACGACAGATAAGCCGACACCATGTAATCCACCGGAAACTTTATATGAATCCCCTCCAAATTTACCACCAGCATGTAATGTCGTTGCCGCAGTCTCCAGTGCAGACTTTTTGGTTTTAGGGTGGATGTCGGTCGGAATGCCACGACCATCATCAGATACTAAAACTTTGTTATCCTGCAAAAGAGATACTTCAATATTCTTGGCATGACCGGCCATTGCTTCGTCAAGTGAATTATCAAAAACTTCCCAAATCAGATGGTGTAGGCCCTCGACGCCAGTCGAACCAATATACATGCCTGGTCTTTTCCTAACTGGCTCAAGACCCTCTAATACCTGGATATCTTTAGCCGAGTATGATGAATTTTTGTCTGCCATTATGGTGTAATTTCCTTAAAAAATCCCGCCAAATTGAACGCGGGAAGTTACTCAATTTTTATATGCGAATTATATCATTTTATTCAAGTAAAATCAACTCTTTTTGTGACTAATTTTATATCAAAAAAACCGCCTAAAATGACGGTTTTACGAGACAAATGCATAACCAGTACGCCAAGCCCAGGCGATTAGCATAAGAATAGTCCAAACCATAATAAAAAAGGGGCCATTGTAAACTATCATGACATAATTCCAGTAAGGTCTAAGAACAAACCACAGTGAAGAAATACAGACAAGAATAATGGCATTAGCATAGAAAGAAAATAGGCATCCGCAAACTATACCCAAAATACCAAAGATTATCGAGAAAAAGATTATTGCGAGAGCCATGACCCCTCCCTCAAGAAATGAACTATCTTATTTATACTATTAAATTATGATTTAGTCAAACTATCACTGGCCCGCATTCGCGGGCCAGTGATAGTTTAGTATCTTATCTAATCTCGGCATTGAATCTATTCTTTGTCTCTTGATACAGCATATTCTGAATAGCATCTACTTCCACGGAAACAAGAGTTCGTTCATTACTCCGATATGACACTCGAAAGGTATAACTTATCCTATCGGCTCCAAATTTTTCGACATTAGTAAATGTATCAAGTAATTTTACTTCTTCGACTAAGTCTTTGCCTAAATCACGAACCAAATCATAATAATCATTGGGCGTGAAATTTTTATCCACCACAAAAGATATATCCCTAATAATCCCGGGAAATTTACTTACTTCTTTGAATTTATTATCTAGCTTAAGTTGTTTTTTTACTCTTTCATCATCTGACCAGAGTAGTCTTATATCTGGCAATTCCATACTGATCATCGCCAATCTCTCCAGACCAAAACCAAAAGCCCAGCCGTTATATATTTCGGGATCAACGCCTAAATTTTTCAAGACTGTTCCCTTTACAACTCCGGCACCTAAAACTTCTAGCCATTTTCCGCCTCTCTCTATTTCCATCTCAATGCTGGGATGCGTATAGGGAAAGGTATCTTCGTTAAATCTATATTTTATATCCTCGCCATAAATAGCCTTGGCAATTTTTGCAAGAACATCTTGCAGGTCTTCTTTGGTAATTTCTTTAACTGACTTGGGACATAAATACCAACCATCAATTTGATGAAACACGTTCATATGACTCCTGTCTATCTCATCTCTTCTATAAACTTTGCCATGCGACAAAGAACCTAGGTTTTCTCCCCTTTTTATCTTGTTTTTTATCTCTTCCTGAATTAAAAAATAATACCACATTATCGTTGTATGAGTGCGTAGAATATGTTTGTCGTCCACATAATAAGTATCGGATTTACTCCTAGCCGGATGGTCCTCAGCAAAGTCAAAAAGATCAAAACTAACGTCAGTGCCTACTATTTCTGGAGTTTCTATGTTGTAAAAATCTTTAAAATCGGCTAGATCCAACACACGTTTTGCAATTTCGCAAAGTGGATTGCCTTCAGTACGAGTTAAGTCGGACATGGCCAAAAACCTACTCAATCTTTTGGCTTCTGGATCGCTGCGTTTTTCTAATTGTTTTTTTATCGCCTCTTCTTCTTCGAGACTAATAATTATTTTTTTAAGACTCATATTATTCATAGATAATATCAATTTAAGCGATTAATTACTATACATTATATAAAATCTGAGATTATTTCAAATCAGTAAGACTAGCCTGATATTCACTAGAAATAGTAATTTCTTTTTTATTTACCGATTCGATCTTCTTATCTTTAACAATTACTTCCAATATTAGGCCATGAGTTGTTTCGTAGGAAAAATTCTGATCAAATATAAAATTTCCCAGACTATAGGCGATCCATGAATCTTTGTACTGTTCTACTTCTTGCCGCACATGAGGATGATGTCCGATTATTAACGAGGCTCCGGCATCAATGGCCGTCTTGGCAACAGACTCCTGTTTTAGATTATGATTTATTTTGTACTCATCGCCCCAGTGAAAAGACACAACTACGATATCACTCTGACTTTTAGCTTGCTTGATGTCTGACACCATTTGACTTAAATCAAGATAAGAAACTCCGGCTGTTGTTTCAGTCGCAGAAACTTTTGGTGATATTAGATCTGTATAGCCAAGAAATGTGACTTTAGATTCACCAACATCTTTCGTAATCCCCGTATGTGCTTCCTGAAAGTTACTGCCACCTCCGATGTAATTAATTTCAGCCGTCTTAAGATATTTGAGAGTATCCAAAAAAGCATCACGACCATAATCCCACATATGATTATTGGCAATATTTACAATATCAATACCAGCATATTGCAGGCCCTTGATCACTTTGGGATCAGCTCTGAAAGAATAAATACTTCCCACTTTGACTCCCCTTGCTGAAACCGGATTTTCGAGATTAGCAATTACAAGATCTGCTTGTCTAAGAGTGTCAATTATCTTTTCAAAAGGAAAATCGTAATTTCCTTTCTTCGCCATCAAAACACCCACTGATCTCGACAACATAATATCGCCAACAAATAACATGGTACTCGCGTGACTACTAGTTGGCACCACGTTATTTACAATTGAGTTAACGGCCTCGACTGTCTTATCTATAACTGACTCATCTTTATGAAACGCAATATACCCCACCGAAATGGTTAGGATGATGATGAGGGAATATATAAAATTTCTCATTGCCTGATACTATGGCCCTATCTTTCTTAGCATGATCCCATTACCATCGTATATCGCAACACCATTACCACCATTCAGTACCCTCACATATGATCCGGGATTACCAAAAGTTCCAGAGTTCCATATTGGATTGCCGTCTTTACCATAAAATACAAAATTACCGTCCAATTGCATTAATACACGTCCGCCTATTCCAATAGTACCTGACCCAGGAGTTTCAGTCGTCCAAGTTTTCTTTCTATCACAATACACCACCAAAACACCGCCATAATCGAAAATCAAACTACAACGAGAATCTTGTGACAGAACTGGGATTGAATATATAAGAGCCTGATCAGGGCCTACTATATCTGTACCAGATGGCCTTGGCACTGAGCTTCCACTTAAAGGTTTGAGTAAAGATCCCCCGCTACCGTATACTCCGGCTCCACCATCAACTTTCAGATAAGCTCCAGGATTACCATGAGTACCGGCGTTCCACAATGGAACATTGTTATTGCTATACAAAACTAAATTACCATCAGGTTGCATGATTACACGACCGCCAATCCCAGAATTGTATGTTCCGCTATTCCAGGTTGGCAAGTTGTTGTCATATAGCACTAAATTACCGTCAGATTGAAACTTAAAAGAGTAGCGTCTATCAGAAGACAGAATTGGGTTATCAATTCCCATCGTTTCACCAGAACTCAGAATATCAGAGCTAGAGAGAGTTGGAGTGGGTAAAGGGGTTGGAGTCACAGTTGGTACTGGTGTGGGTACTGGCGTAGAAGACGGTGTCGGTGTGGGCGTAGGTACTGATGTTGGTACCGGTGTTGAAGATGGTATTGGCGTTGGTGTTGGTGTTGGCACCGGTGTAGGCACTGGCGTAGAAGACGGTACTGGAATTGAGCTACCGCCAAGAGCCTTCAGCAAGGATCCGCTAGTAGTATACATATTCGCGCCATTCTGTATTAAAAGATAAGCACCATAATTACCGTGAGTAGCAGTATGCCATAACGGAGCGTTGCCACTGTTATACAAAACTAAATTGCCATCAGATTGCATGATTACACGACCACCGATCCCAATTCCGGAAGTCCCACTCGACCAGATTGGAGAACTGTTGTCATATAGCACTAAATTACCGTCAGATTGAAACTTAAAAGAGTAGCGTCTATCGGTAGAATATATGACCACCTCAGTCGCCATCGTTTGACCAGATCTAAGAATATTCGAAGTAGCTGGTGATATAGGAGTAGGCGTTGGTGCCGGTGTCGGTGAATAAACCGGAGTTGGGGTAAGCACTACAGGGGTAGGAGTTGGAACCGGCGTAGGCACAGGTGTTGAAGATGGCGTTGGTGCCGAAGACGGTGCCGGTGTCGGTGAATAAACCGGAATTGGAGTTGAACATTTAGGCACCCTCCAGGCTACTACCGGACCATCCACGCCAGAATTATTGTTTTGAATAAAGCTATAGTAATAAGCTCCTGGCTGGAATGTTAGATTAGCCATGCCTGGCAACCTGGGAGAAAATCCGTTGGGTGCGAGAGTATACCCGCTTGAACCGTTAACATAACTACTCCACGAAGATGGTGAAGACGGCTCATCATCAACGAATATTAAAACGTTATTATTAACCGCAGTATATGAAATCTGAGCAACGTATCCAGTATTTGAGCATGCTGGAGTCGCGTTTGATATACTCGCTCCTAAATTATTAGATTTTTCATTATCAACGGGTTTTGAAAATTCTACTTTCGTATCAGTATTCGCCTCAACCGCTCTATTACTGACAACTGAGAAGTTGAACTTGGGTGAGACACAAATTGTCTTGCCCGCATCATTTTTGAAAGCTACGTATCTAGTGTAATTACCCTCTTCTCCAGATTTATAAAGTATGCCCGAATAGGTGGCATTAGATTTGTATCCATTGTTTATGTTCCAGATATCGTTCTTACCATCTTTGGAACCGAACCAATATACCTTGAGCTTACTTACACTTGAGCTAAAATGCCATGATACCGGGTCTCCGGCTTTTACTTGAATGATATTGTTGCCATTCTTATCTGACAAAGAAAGACCGCAATCAATAGCAGCTGAAGAGTTGCCCGAGAAGATAAAGAAAGACCCGATGGCAACAAGAATAGCCACCGCTAAAACCGTAAAGATGTTAATTCTTTTCATTAGACTAAGTATACGGCCCTATGGATATTTAATACATGGATCTTATCCACATACGATAGTCTGTGATGATTTAAGTAGCTGATAGATATAAACGAAAAGGTCATTGTGGCCTTTTCGTTTATACATGCGGGGACGACGGCGGTTGGAATGAACTGCTTCATTCCAACCCCGAATTTTAGTCCGAGCTCCGTCGAGGACGTTAAGAAATTCGGCTTCGAACTTTTTCGCTGGCTATTATAAATCAGACCCCGATTAATCGGGGTCTGATTTATAACTGGCGGGGACGACGGGACTCGAACCCGCGACCTCTTCCGTGACAGGGAAGCGCTCTAACCAATTGAGCTACGTCCCCATAGTAAGCTATGGGGGTAATTAATTACACAATGAAACTAGAAAATCCTAACATATTCTGAGTATCTTGGAAAGATCTAACGATCAAAAGATTCCGCTTTTGAAGCCTCAGTCAGTCGTATTAAATATTTCTCCGGATTCTTGGCAATTTTCTTTTGTGCAGCCAAAAGACTCTCCTCGCCAGCATAACTAACCGAAGATTGCAGGTGCCCCCTGATACGTTTCAAAATATCTGTTACGCTCCCAACGATAGGCACTCTCACAGATTGACCCTCCGCGGGTATGCTTAGTGCCTCTTCGGTGTCACCTTTTGTACCATCCACCACTGCCTCTGGTGATGTCATACCGCGGTACAGCTTAACCTTCTGACGCGTTGTAGGATCTTCTACGACAATACCTGGCGCCTCATCAGTACCAGACAAAACACTTCCCAGCATCACGGTTGAGGCTCCAGTAGCAATCGCTAAGAATATGTCCTTGTCGTTCTTAATACCGCCGTCAGCGATAATGGGGATCTTGCCATCAACGGCTAGATAGGCCTCACGGATAGCCTGAAGTTGAGGCACGCCAGCAGCCGTTTCTAGCCTAGTACGGCAGCCACGCCCTGGCCCAATACCAATTTTAATCCCATCAACACCAAGTCCAGCTAAAAACTTAGCACCTTCGGCCGTCCCAACATTTCCTGCAATTAACTCAACATCTTTAAATTTATTTCTAAAAGTTTTAATGGCTTTTTCCATAATACTTGAATGGGCATGAGCAATATCTATTAGAATGACATCTACTCCAACATTAATTAAGGCTTCGGCACGCAGCATATAGTCTCCTGCCGCACCGATTGATGCACCAACCAAAAGTCTACCCTTTCGATCTTTAGTCGAATACGGTTTTTGTTTAACCATCTTAATATCACGCATAGTTATCAATCCCTTGATTTTTCTTTTGGCATCAACTATCGGCAATTTCTCAATTCTATGTTTAAACATTAATGCCTCGGCCTCTTCAATTGATATGCCTGGCTTGGCAGTAACTAACTTATCAAACGGCGTCATAAAATCTTTGATCAGCTTATTATGTTGATTTGTCGGAGGCATATCACGATGACTTAAAATACCAGCCAAAATGCCACTTCCTGTTTTCTCCTCAACTAAGATGCTACTTGAATTTCTAGCATTGGCTACTTTTCTAGCATCACCCATTGTCACGCTCATATTCATAATCAATGGATGTTCCTTAACATAAATTGCACGCGATACTTCTTCTTCAATGGAACAGTTGCGATCAAGAAAACCAAAAGCACCTTCCAGAGAAAGCGTATTCATCATCTCCCGTCCAGTAACCGTATCCATATTAGCGCCAATGATCGGAATGGCAATATCGGCATGCCGTGATAGAGGCATAGATAAATCAACCATTCTTCTGGTCTGAACAATAGCTTTTTGGGGCTTTAGTAAGAAATCGCTAAAGGTTGTTCCCGCAAACATTTTTTCGAGATTTGCTTTCATATCAACTAGTCTAGGATACTATTCCAGTATATTTTTTCAATCTTTCTAGTGTTGTTATACGTAACATGATGTTTTGCCGGAAACCCTATTTCGTTAGAACTATTACTAACCGCCATATTATCACCCAAGCTAAAACCAATATGTCGATGACCATTCTGTTTTTCCCACGCAATCACTGCGCCCTCTCTCGGATCATTGATCTCGTGCCAACCGTTGATTAACATATCTTTTTCCGTACTCTCTACGGTAGCATGCATGTCACTGATTAATTTATTAAGATACAAGATTGATGACACGACTTTACCACAGGCCAATCGGCCATCTTCAAGGATATCTTTATCTTGATCGTCAACATTCATAAATAGATTACGAAATATGTGAATCTCCCCTTTTGCGAGATTTTCAATCATTGAAAAATAATTCTTTTTTGTCAGTAATTTCATTAATATATGAGTTCAATTATCTTGGTTATTAACTCTTTGTATCCAATCCCGGCAGTAGCCATCAACTTCGGATACATTGAAATATTTGTAAACCCAGGTAAGGTATTTATCTCATTTATAAAAACCTTCCCCCCTAACACGAATAGATCCACTCTCGCAAAGCCGCCACAACCACAAATTTTATAAACTTTAGAAGCTAGGGCTTTACATTCCCTCGTTTCTTCTTCTGTCAAATCCGCCGGAATCACGATCTTCGTTTTATCAAGCTTGTACTTCTCATCATAATCATAAAAACCTCCAGGAACAATAAGCTGCCCAGGATCTGATACAACTAATTCTTGATTGCCAAGTATAGCCACCTCTACTTCTTTTTGATTCACAAAACCTTCTTCTATGATGATCCTCGAATCGTGTTTATGGGCTTCTAATATTGCGTCCTTAAGCCCGTCTGGATTATTTACCTTAGTTATACCAACCGATGATCCAGAGTTAGCTGGCTTAACAAACAAAGGAAACTTTAACTCCTTAATCGCTTGTTTTTGAATATCTTCTATCTCCCCAAGAGAGTTGAGGTCAAAATCAAAACCGAAATATTTTGCTTGGGCTATTATACTTAGACCAGTCATTAGATCCTTAAACATGATTTTATCCATACAAAGCGCCGAACTCAACACGTGACAGCCTGTATATCTTATCTGCTGATTTTCAAGTATCGCCTGCAAAACACCGTCTTCTCCATATTTACCATGAGTTACCAAAAAGGCAATCTCAAATAAATTCTTTAAATCTTCTACATGAATTCTGTTACCGTCTTCGATTAAATCTAAACTATCAACTATGCTAAAATGTCCTTTCTTATCCCAATAAACCAAAATGGGATCAAATATATCTGAATCTATATTCTTCCCAACATTAATCGCCGAAGATATCGAAACTTCACGTTCATTACTTGGACCACCAAATATAATGCCTATTTTTTTCTTCATCTTACTTTAATAAATTTCTGATTAGCTAATCTCTTAAACTGTTCCTCTTCTGATTTTTCAGATGACGGGTCTATGCAACCACTTCTTTTGCAAATATCCGGCCTATTTTCATAATCCTGACATTTTCCTGTTTCTGGGTCATAATTTTTACAATTATAGGTTTCGATTTTTTGACCGTCTGGATTATCGTCTGGTACAAGTAATTCGCCTTTCTTTGTCCATAGAGATGTGCCTTCTTTATCTTTTGGAATTTTATCATCAGGGAAAAACCTATTTACCTTAATAGGATTACAACATTCCGAGCATTCCTTATCTATGCAAGGACCTATTCTCTCTTTCATAACAAAAGAATTGTATCACATTGCGCCGAATTGAAAACAAACCCACCAAAGAATAAGACTTTTGGGAATACGGCTGATCTCTGTTCGTGTAATTTCTAAGCGTAGCCCAACCCCATTTGCTCATCATCCACAGACTAGGAATGAATCTGTAGAGTAGGTAGATTAAGAATCCAAAACAATAGGTCAAACGCTGAGTCCCGCCGTTAGGCGGGACGAGGAGGCAAGTGCGGGTACCTGTTGTTTTGGTAGATTGTGAATGACGCAGGTGAGGACCTGATGAGAAAATGGGGTTGGCAGAGCAACTATCTCGGGGCAACTTCAATCCATTCCGGGATTTCCTTCTGGACAGAGATCATCTGATTCTTTGTCAGAATACAAGCATATCCTTGATTATCGACTACCCTGAATGTTACATCCATCGTCCCTTCGGTAGTATAGGTGTGGGCGAATGTACCCGTATAGAATGCTTGCGAGCTTTGAGCGCCATCACCAAAAGTTATTGTTTCCGTACCGATCTTAGGATTACTGAAGATATCGGTACCAGTAGCTGAGAATGTGACAATTGTATTCTTAGCTGGTTTTGATTTATTTGAGGTCAGGTTAACCTGCGGATATGGATGCGGAGCCGTAGTAAAGTCGCTACTAGCAACACTCCAATTCGAAACCGAATCGGCACCATTCCAAACTCTGACCCTAGCCACATAAGTTCCGCCAAAATCTAGAATAACACTACTGGCATCCCCATCAGCCATAGAAATCGTGTATGTTTTTTGTAAACTTGCCACTGATACTTTACCGGTATCTCGATATGTCCAGTCATACACTCCTGCAATTTTTTTAGCAATTTGCACCTGATAAGCCGATTGAGGACTTGGCGGTACACCATAATCATAATAGCCCCAATTGACGTCAACGGATGGCGTTCCGCAATAATCATTACTTGCGCCCGTAACACCTCCAGCTCCACCAGCACCGCCACCATTATTAGGCAAAGTTACCGTCGGACCCGAACAGCTTGCTGGATTATTGCACGAAACTGGCCTATTAAGAACATCTACATCACAGGTTTTATTAACATCATTACTATTTACAGTAACTGTTTTTGATCCTGACGTTGAATAAGCGGTTGCAAATGTTGTTAAGTCGCTATACATCTGACTGGCAGGAGTGTCGCCGCCCGTCCAAGAATAGTTCCCATTACCACCACTTGTTGTAAAATTAGCATTTTGATCGGGATAAACAGTCTGATTAGCTGGTGAACAAGTTAATTCGGGATAGACGGCCACGGTTACTGAATCAGTAGCCGTAGAATAATACGAACCTGGACAATTTACTGTATATGTCCTGTCACTGTATAGAGCACCTGTATCCTGAGGACTGCTGGTCCAACCATATGTAGCGACCGTACACGATGATACATTAGTAGCTACCCACCTTATTATAGTCGAGGCGCTGAAATTGATTGGGGAAGTATC
>Ga0076178_114_pt1 | contig 17917 bp, 20 predicted proteins | sample RifGroD2_FD_67803 | JGI IMG/M metagenome (GOLD analysis project Ga0076178, IMG submission 67803) | Parcubacteria (Yanofskybacteria) bacterium GW2011_GWD2_39_48
AGCTAGAGAAGGTGTCAACCCGAGAACTGGAGAGAAAATTCACATCAAGGCCTCAAAGAAGCCAAGATTTACTCCAGGTAAGCTTTTGAAAGAAGCTATAATGTAATCGAGGTATTTTGGATCCAAGATACTTAATTACTTAAACCAAAAGTCCCCGTACGGGGACTTTTGGGTTCCTATAGTGTGCTTCCCTAGATAAAAATATTTTGTGTTAAGTTCTTGATTTCTTGAAGTGGTGGGTATATGATTATCATATCGTGCAATTCTTAATCAATCTTTGTATTCTTTATTAATAGATCAAGCTATTAATAAAGTTATGATGATTATAACAAAAATGACTACAGAAAGCGGTGGCGATAATTCAATAGCAGTGGACAGCTCTTCGGTTCAGGCAGGAGAGTCGGCTCCAGTTCCAGCAGAGATGGACAAAATGCAAGTCGAAGCACAGCTTGAGAGGGACGTTGAGCTTGAATCCTATGAGCTTAGAAGAATAGCCGCAAATTTGAAATTAAAAATTGCAGAAAATCTTGGGAACAAGGAGCTTATAGAACGAACTCAAGCGGATATTCAAAATATAGAACATGGTGTCAGCGGAAGTGTCGAAGCTGTAAAAAGGGACATGCTGTCAATAATTGAAAATATTTTTGACAGTATGGACTCTGCTATGAGTGGGAATAGTGATGGATTTCTTTTGCGAATGGCCAACAAAATGAGTGTAGGAGCATTTAGATATCTTGCACATTTGATGGAGAAAGAGGTTCGGCTATCAAAAGGGGTCCAGGCGTCTCTGGAAATACCCATTTTAACTAATGCGGCTGGTAGACTTGTCTTTCTAGCATTAACTGATGATGGTGCACTGCTTTTGAGGGCTGAAAAAAGATAAATTGTTAGATTAATTACTTAAACCAAAAGTCCCCGTACGGGGACTTTTGGTTTACTGGAGCGGGCCGCCCAGCAAAGCTGGGGCGAGCCTCGCTCAAAATTTTCATAGAAAATTTTGAGCGGGATAGTGAATGACGTTAGAACCTATTGGGAGTTCGCTACTGACTCGTTTTTTATATCGAGTTTAACATTAGAGTCGTTTAGAATCAATTAGTACAAAAAACGGAAGCACTATGTTATATTGTGATTATGAGCAAAGAAAAACTAGAATCTGAAGGTAAAAAAGACCCATTTCTAATTGAGCAAATACTATATACGGCTGACGAGTCACCAGAGTTTAACGAATATCTCAAATCTAGAGAACATCTCGTTGCCAGACAAGATAATTTAAGTGAAGTAACTGAAGATAAGGTTCTAATGAGTGGGTGGCATGTTCCTTGTCACTGTATCATTACCAGAACACCCGAAGGAAAATCTCAAGCATTTCACATTCAGCCAAACAAAGCAGGTTCTTTCCTAACGTTTGAACAAGAGAAAGCATTAAGAGAAATGGGGACACAAAAAGCATCTGCAATAGTATCTAAGGGTATCCGAAGTTGGTTCGGACGAGGAGACGAAATAGAACTAGAAAATATGCATATCAAACTAGAAAGAGTTGTAGATGTCGACACGTCAAACTGGTGGCGATTGCTTTATGACCCAAAGACCAATGAGCTGTGGATAGATATTAAAGATAAGAAGGTTCTCAAAAAATATAAAGGATTTTAATAGCAGGTTCTAATTCTCTTATCCCGTAACCAAAAATAACCTTGATTTCTCTTAGTTATTTTCTTGGAGCGGGTAAGGGGAATCGAACCCCTATTCACAGTTTGGAAAACTGTCGTAATAACCATTATACGATACCCGCCTTTGTTAAAGCTATGGCGGACAAGCCTGCCGAAACTTTATTAATATAGTCATATTACCAGATTATTCCATCGTTTTCAAAATATATTTCGGTATAATACCAAGCCCTTTGTATCTAACAAAAACTTTCTTTGGTATCTTGTCTATCCTTTTTACTATCTTTCTGCATTCGTTCTCTCCGCAATTGCATTTCATGATCCAGATATCATCTGCTCCTAAAATAGTAGAATAATCTATTAAAATTTCCTCATTCTTACGTATGTCTTTAATGGCAATCCAAAATAATCTACCCTGTTTCTTGATGATTCCGGCATTGGGATTACATGAGTGATTGGAATAGTCGCCCAATTCTCCTTCGGGACTTAAATATCTAGTAGGGCAATAACGAAACATGTTTTCTGTCTTTCTCGGATTTGTTTTCCATAATTCCATTACTTTCTCTGCTCTAATCAAATTGCCTTTTATTTCATAAATAATCCGACCAGATTTAAATGATTTAGCGGTAAAGATTCCTTTCCCATTTCTTGTTTTCCTTATATTCAAAATTGGCATACGGAAATTAAATCAATAAATGCTATATAAAGCAAGAAAAAAGCCGAATGTAATAAGGGACGTTAAAGTTTTAAATATTAAAAAAGTCGATGTTAATCGACTAGAGGTACTTCCAATGAAGATCCGGTTGCCAAGTGACAATCTTTACACTCGCATGTCTGTCCGGTGTGCTCACCAGCGATGACGGATCTATTTCCGTGGCATCTGTGTTCAAATGGTGGTTTGACATTACATCCGTCACAGATAATTGGTGCTTCTAGCATCCTAAGCATAACTCTTAAATCATTGACAGTTAGTGAATAACCATCAATACCATAATCTGGGGGATTCACAAAAACATGGCTATTACCGATGAGGATGCCCGACTCCGGATCAGTATTGCCCAAGCGAATCGCAGCATCTTTTTCAATTGCATCTAAGATTTCAGCTCTTTTGTGTTTATTGCGCCAGAATACTTCCATAGTTGCCACCTGTTAAAGAACTAAAAACAGAGTACCATTTTGGCGGTGTTCTGTCAATTATTTCGATAATTCGTTGATCATCTTTCGATATCTAGCGACCCATCTCCACCAATCTCTAACTTCTATTTTATCGCCATGTTTTTTTCTCAATGACAAGAATAAAGCCTCGGTCTCTGAATTCCATTGGCACAATATTATATTGGGATAGATCGCTAGCATTAATTCAATCAAACGAGTTCCCACTCCTTTGTGCCGATATCGTTGATTCACGTATGTGCTTACCAGGTATTCACCATTTGCGATAAAAACCGATGACCAGCCAACTACTTGTTTATTTGAAAAAGCAACAATAGTTGGGGACTCGGGCAAAGCACGTACAAATTTCTTCATATATCCGCTCGTAAGAGTGGCTCTTAATAACCCCTTTTTAATATTTGATGGCAATTTATAGAATTTACTTCTGATAATTCTTTTGAAGCTGGCCATCATATTTCCTTAAAGAACATATGGCTAAAATATCATCTACATAGTATTTGTCAAACAAACGTATAAAAATTGAAATTTTAATTATACCGGCATTATTGTCTAAAACTACATACCTTGACATAGAGTTGACAAAGTGGTTCACTTGGCGAAGGCTTGTGCTCGTTGAAAACTAGGGAGTAGAACATGAGACGCAAAAGTAACCTGAGTAATGAACGTGGTTTATCGCTTATTGAGGCAACAATCATATTAATTACATTAATGGTTTTAGCTAGTGTTATGGCTCCAACTGTGATGAGCTATGTTGATGATGCTCGTGTCGTCAAGGTCAAGGAAGACTGTGAGGCTATTGGCGTATCGCTGGCACGAATGATCGTTGATACCGGAGCCTGCGTAAGATTAGATGGTCGTTTTCCTTGTACGATTGATAATCGAGTCAATCTTCTGTTCAGTGAGGGCCATGCGATTCGAGTTCGCGGAGAAGGTGCGGAATTATTTAGCTACAGTTTAGATTATAGTACTTCCGTAATCAGGCAAGTGGCTTCATATAGTTTCAGCGATTATGTTCATCGTGGTATGGCCTCTGATGTCCATTGGAATATTGCAACTCATCTTGGTGGTGCGACGGCCTTTACATCCAAAATACGATCCGGTGCCGATCTGCGTTTAATGGCAAATACGTATGCTTCGGATTTGCAAGTACTGTTGACTAGGGCTGGAGTGGATTCTCCCGAATCTGTTATTAACGCTCTAGCAAAGATTGCGGTAACCGATAGTCGTCCCAGATTATGTGACGATGTGGAGTTGCTAGATAATAACGCAACGCGGTGCGTTATGGGCCCGGGTCTTAAAATGTTATGGATGGTATATCGATCACAGACTGGAATGAATAATCGTACTGCGGATTTGCTCTACAATGTTCAGTGGTCTGGTGAAAATCTGGACGCATTCATATTTCGGGTCAAAACACTTAAGTCGGCTTATACGTTTATAATCCCGGAGATTTGTGGCAACCTGTCGTTGGTGTCTATTGCTGATCGACAAATTCATAGTGATATCGAGCAGAGAGTTGAAAAGTATGTGGTTACTCGGCAGACTACAATCGGCTGGGCATCTGCTTATGGCGTTGACGAGACCGTAGATATGCTTGAGCATCATCTTGTCGAAGATCGGCCGTCAGGTAGAATCCTAAATGCCTATCCTTATCAAGATATGGCACATGTGGGTTACGGCCCGTCTATGGGCATGGGCTGGAGGGGGGCATATCTTTCGGCAGTAGGGCCAGATCCTTGGGGCAATCATTATATGGTTAACAGTATCTTTCTGGGTAATCCTAGTGTTAGATGGCCCTATAATACTGTATGTTTGTCAGCTGGTCCTGATGGAATCGTAGATACGCCCTTTGCCGCAGTCGGAACCAAAAAACTGGGCGATGACTTTACCTATGTCATATCCGGTAGACCCTATTAAGGTGTAAATATTTTATAATAATTTCTGCCAAGGCTTTATGCCTTGGCGTTTTTTGTATTTATCCGTAATGCCGGATGTATGAAGTCAGAACCTGTTTGGAATGAAAAAGCCGACGCTGGTCGGCAAGTAATTAAAGTCTACCAAGAAGATGTATCATCATCTCCACTAATCTCTGCCTGTTGCCGTCTCTCGTGCTCGATAGGACTTGAAAAATCATTTTGACGGCAGATACACGGGTTACAATCACAACTTCGACAAACATCCGATGGATAATCGTGTGACCCACACATACAGGGAAAACAGTCGCAAACACTGCATACGTTGTCCATGTTTAAGCTCTTTCAAAGAACAGAAACATGGTAACGCGATAACAGTATATGTCAACATGAGTATAATAGTGTCGTTAGTACTACTCTAAAATTAAAAAAGCCTCAGACCATAAAGGACGAGAGGCTTGCTGGATTCGAAATTACTTGCTATTCGCAAACACAGCGTACGCTGGCCCCGGCGTAGGCGATCCATATAAATCTCATGATATTCTCGTTCTCCCTGAAGTCTTCGCGCTTCATCCCGAATTTCATCTTCGGAAGGGGGACGCATCGAAGTTTTTCGTTTTTTGAGTTTTCGCTTGAGGCGCTTGTTTTCGGCTAGTAATTCCTTTTTTGTTGACACAGCTTATCTCCGAAGGAACCGAACCTAAAATACCACTTTCGTGGTATTTGTCAACATCTCGTATAGCAGCGCTGTTAGTACCCCCCGGAGGCGGTTGGAATGAACTGCTTCATTCCAACCCCGAATTTTAGTCCGAGCTCCGTCGAGGAGGTCTGCCTGCCGGCAGGCAGGTTAAAAAATTCGGCAGAACATATTACGCAAAGCGGGATCGTTCGATTCCTGTTCCGTAGGAACATAAATAAAACAAAACAATCCATATCGGACTGTTTTGTTTTATTTCGTGGTACCCCCGGAGGGAATCGAACCCCCATCAAGACCTTAGAAGAGTCCTGCTTTATCCATTAAGCTACGGGGGCATATTTGCCCACCTTTAATACTATAACAAAAGTATCATTATGTAAAAGATATATTTAGCAAGTACCATAGAAATTGTACCTCCACACTCAATTTTTTAATTTGACAACGACCACAAAACCATGATATAATTAAAGTATCTGACAGTTCGTTAACAGGGAGGAAAGGATACCATGAAGCATCGAATCGCGTTGTTTGTTGTCGCTCTCGTCGTGGTCGCACTGCCGGCGTACGCCCAGCAGGCGCCGGCCACATCCACCGCCACTGGTGGTGGGTTCAAGTGGGACTTCATCAACGTTTCTGGAGGCGAGGATGCCCTTGCGACGGGGATCACGGCGATCTTCCGGCTCAAGGACGGGAATCGCCGAACGCTGGAGATCGCTCTCCAGCAGGAACAGTCGTGGGTCCTGTTCGGGCCCAAGTACAAGCTCGGGCAGGCCGATGTGTTCGTGGCGGCTTCGGCTGGCTTTCAACAGGGGGCGCCCTGGGCTGGGCCATTTCTGACTGTCGATATGCCTCTGGGCAATATTGGGGGGCAGAAGGTTTCGTTCAGTACACTTCATTGGCCCTGTTTCTTCTTCGGACAGTGGGAGCCCACTACCTGGAAAAATGATGATAGACCGAACACCGAAAAGCTGAAGCTTGGTTATCTGGCGATTGTCCAATTGTCGGTAGGGCCGCTGGGGTTCAGCTATGGAGCGTTGAATTTTCTCAACGATCCGTGGAATGCGCTTCCAAGGGTGTCGTACACGAAGAATATTCGGAGCGACCTCTCGCTGATCGGATCGGTCACCAGGAACGTCAACAAGCATTCCTGGATGCTCTTGATCGGCGGCGAATGGCACCAGAATCAGTAGGGGGGTGTCATGATCATCGGTGGTGGCCGAATGAGCCATAGGCGACATCGTCTCGTACGAGGTCGTCCCAGCCGAATCAGTGGCCTGATTGATACTTCACGCGTGGTCAATCAAGATCATGACGAGAAAGTCGTTCAGGCCGAGCACAAGAAGGTGACCATGTTCGATTCCGTTCGAGACGCATTCGAGGCTTCTCGGCGGAAACACTAATACCCGTTGCGAGTAGGGCAATAGCCTGTCACTCGCGACGGGCTTTGTCTTTTTATTGACACATTCATTTAGAGTGGTATTTTGATAAAAGTTCTATTTTCTAGGAAAGCTTTCTATGCCCTTAAGACTACTCGATGCTTCGGAGGAATTAGGGCAATTGTTTATTAATGCCGTAAAGAGAAGGGATGTAGCTCTTCTTAATAGTCTTCTACGAAAACCTTTATTATGGAGGAAGTATATGAATCGACTTACCAACGAGGAAGGCAGATGGGCCTCTAATAATATAAAGAGTTCATAATTATAAAGTAGTAAAGATTTTAAAAAACCGCGCTTTGCGCGGTTTATCGTATCTCTCGAATCGATTCATCCCAGTGTAAATGATCTATAACTTCAGCCAGATCATTTTCCCAAGATACAACAATTATTCTTTTATTCTCAATAAGTCGAGCTACTCTCGGCCGATTGTGCAATGGAATAGTATCAGTTAGATATAATTTGCTAATAGGGCTATTTACGTCATCGAGAATCTCTGTTGCCGAACCGCTCAATACTCCGTGTACGGCAACGGCTAAGAATTCGCCAAAGACATATTTTTCGCGTATGAAACTGATAGCTTCAACCGTTGTCCCTAGGGTGGATACCTCATCGTCGAGGCTAATTATTATCGAACCATTGATATGATCCACGTCACCACTTAGGCCAACAATCTTTGTTTTGTCACCTAGGTGCCTTTTTTGAGCACAGATAATCGAAAATTCTACACCAGTTTCTTTCTTAACTCGTGCGATCTCTAGCTCAAAACGTTTTTGTGCATTCTCGTCTGGTAATAATAGTGTAACCAACTTATCAGGAAATAAGCTTCGAACATCTATCAGAGCTCTTTTTAAAACACGACGAACCATTGATATCTCCGTGATAAATCCAGGCCGGCCGGCCATAACACTTTGAGGTGAATGCAGATTACATGACACGATGCGACGCAATTCTCCAAAGGAAGCACTCACAAGCCATGAAATAATCATCGGCAATAATGCTAATTCAGTCGTTCCTTCGTCTTTATCTGAGCGTGAGAGTGGCAGGTATCCGGATATTAAATTAATGCGTCTAGCTTTTCGTCCGACAAGATAACCAAGAACCAACATCGTATCAACCAGTTTTTCTCGTGTTCCCGGACCACTAGTCAGAATCATACAGTCGTGACCACCAATATGATCTTTCTGAAGAATAACAAAAGGTTCTCCACTTGGTCTAGAAGAGATGATTGGGGTTGCAATGTCTATTTTAGTAGATCGTGGCTTAGACTCTATAATGCTTTTTATGCTATCAGCTAAGCCTTCAAAGCCAGGCATAGGCACCAAAGTTAATCCGCCGTTCTGACTGAAGTTAGACTGACCCGAGTCGCCATTCGTGGAGTGTGTCATGGTCCCTCGTTTTAAAAGAGCTTAATCGTATTATGTACCAGAGTACAGTGTTAGTCAATTCATGCCAGTTTTTGTTGAAATAAATACAAAATAGTGTAAAATATAAAAGTTAAGTAGGTATACATAGCGGGCTGTAGTGTAACGGTAGCACGAGACGTTTGGGTCGTCGGCAGCCCGACAAGCGAAGCGAGTCAAGATAAGCAGAGTATTAAATACAGACGTGTTTAATACTCTGGATAAGTGATAAGACCGGTTCATAATTAAATTATGGATATAACTAATTTAGGAGTTGGATTAGCATTTATTGCAATGCTTGCGTGGGGTATAGGCGATTTTTTTATCCAGAAATCTGCAAGGAGAATTGGAGACATTGAAGCACTATTTTGCATGACGCTATTTGGATCTATTGTACTATCTCCTTTTGTATATAAGAAACTACCGGCATTATTTACTGGATCTCACCAGACATTAGCTGTTTTAGGCATATTGTGCGTAGTTCTATTTATCGCTGCCATTCTAGACTTCGAGGCCCTAAGGGTGGGTAAGCTATCCGTCGTAGAACCGATTTGGTCATTTGAGGTTCCCGTATCTGCATTATTGGCTCTCATTATTTTGAAAGAGACAATTAATCTAGAAAGAATCGTTTTAATAATATCGTTGTTGTTCGGATTAGCACTCGTGTCTTTAAAAAATAAAATTGAACTTCGAAAATTAATTCTAGAAAAAGGTACGCTTATCGCACTCATCGCAGCTATTATAATGGGTGGTGCCAATTTCCTTATGGGTTGGAGTTCGAGGTTAAGTGATCCAATAATGGCGAACTTCATCGCGGATATATTTATGGCTAGTGTATTGGCAATAATTTTACTTTTGCAAGGCAAAATTAGAGTAACGATTAAAGACTTTATTCTCAACAGAAAAATACTTTTACAAATGTCTTTGTTGGATAAAATAGCTTGGGTAGCATTCGCTTTTGCCATGAGTCTTGCTCCGATAGGAATTATCGTTGCCTTATCGGAAAGTTATATCATCATAGCCGTTGTATTGGGACTGACAATAAATAAGGAGAAAATCAGATTCCATCAAAAAATCGGCTTAGTTATGTCAATAATTTCTGCTATTGTTCTCGCAGCAATAACAGCATAAATGATATATTTTTTATCAAATACTGATATAGTTCCAACGTAATAATTTGTCAATCGTTCCTACACAGTCGACTGATATAATCTGGTATAGACAAGTCAAAATCATATGTTATTTTCTATTTATACTCTCATTGCCTATGTAATTTGGATAACCATGTTCGTTGTCTGGATGTTAGGAAGAATTAGTAATAAAAAAACTTTAAGAAGGCCTCTTTGGAGTAAATATGTATTTACAACTCTGTTACTGTATCTTGGTTATTTTTTTCTTTTCTCTCCTTATTTTTCTAGAATTTGGCCCTATCATATAACACCGCAGAATAAGTTCTTGGGAATAATAGGAATTCTTCTGTGCTTGCTTGGCGCCAGTTTTGCTATTTGGGCAGGATTTACATTGGGTAAAAATTGGTCGGGAATAGTTGCTACACAAAAAGAAGGCCATAAGCTTATAAAAAGTGGACCTTATAACATAGTTAGGCATCCCATATACCTAGGATTTTTTATATCCATGCTTGGATTCGCTCTTGCTGTAGGGACGATTGTTGCCTACATGGCAGTTCTTCTTGGTTTGACAGCTTTACTATTAAGAATTTGGATAGAAGAAAAGCTAATGAATGAATCATTTTTTGATTATAGGGAATATTCCTGTAAGATTAAGAGACTAATTCCTTTTGTTTGGTGATTAAACTCACATATGATTAATAAAGAAGTAATACAATCAACGGGCTGTTGCGAACCATTTAATCCTGAACCGTGGCAAGACAAGGAGATAACATGGGAAGATAAACTTTTTGTAAAAGACCATGTTACTAGTTTTATGCACGTGCCAATTAATATGGGAGTGAAGATTATCAAGAATTTGGACCTTATCGAAAAAGCTGGCGCCAAATCGCCGTATCAGTTAATGTTAACAGACGAGAAGTCTCTTTGGGGTGCAGATATTTATATTGATGTTTCTAGGGATGTATCAGGAGCGCATATGACTACAATCTCCGGAACATTTCTTACGAAAGTATTTGAAGGGCTGTATCAAAATGCTGGCAAATGGGCTAAAGAGATGGACGAATATGTCAAAGCTAAGGGCATCGACATAAAAAAGTTATATTTCTCGTACACTACCTGTCCTAAATGTGCCAAAGCGTATGGTAAAAATTATGTTGTCTTATTTGCTCAAATAGACTAATAAATTATTTACACAAAATATTACTACAATTCGATTAAATTCAACAAAATATGTCAACTAAAGAACAACAAGAACAACCCAGTGAGTCCCATATTGATCCAGAAGAATTTGAAAGGATGTCTGTTAGATTGAGAGAGATAGGACTGGACATAGAAAAGATCAGGCCGGACATAGTTAGTCGGTTGGCGTTGCTGGATCAATCTACTAAAGTAGTTGAAGATGAGCACAATGCCATACACTTAGCCAGAGCAGTTTTTGACTGGTATCGAAAAAATAAACCAGAAGCGAGTTGGCTAGAACGAGAGGAGAGGGCAGTTGTTATAGGTACGATATTCTCAGATATAGGTAAGACAGGCTTCAGAGCGGCTAATCTAGTTCAACAAAAGCTTATTGTGGCCATATATTCAATTGATAGCAAGGATTGGGGTGGCGGCGAAGACAAGCTTTCCGTAGCAAAATATTTGGAAAAGTATTTCCCAAATGATTATGCAGAGAGAATTAGGATCTACGTGGGTATGGGATTAGACCCAGAAATGATAATGAGAAAATTTTGGGATATGCATGCTGAATGGACTTTGCAAATAATCAGTGGCGATGGTGTCCCGCCAGAGGCTGTAGTCGCTGCGGCAAGTCATCATTTTATTCAAGGAATTAATCCCGAAGGTATAATTGGCAGCGATGGTAGGTTTACAAGATATTTTGGAGAAAATCTAGCATTTGATAGGGTGGAGAAATTAATCTGCGTATTGGACGTATACGACGCTTTTAGGAGAAGGAGCCACATGAGCCATGATCAGGCAATTATAGCTTTAAGAAAAAAAATTGATTCCAGCGAATCTTTTTCTGGCGATAAAGGCTTTCATGAACTTATTGATGTAGTAGATTTTACTAATCGTGAAACTTAAGTATAATATGTAAGTTGGATGGTGAGTGTAGCTCAATTGGTAGAGCGTCTGCCTGTGGCGCAGAAGGTTGCGGGATCGTGACCCGTCACTCACCCCATAAATAACAAAAAGGTCGCCGATGGCGACCTTTTTGTTATTACTAATATATATATTCCCAACTATGCATTTTATCTCGATCTTCAGCCCAGGTGGCACCGATATCTGTACGATAAAACATATTTAGGATCATGATATTGTCGATGCGATTATAGGCCATGCGACGAGCGTCTTCCATGGTTGTGCCCGATCCAGTGACAACCAAATCATATCCGCATGTGCCGTCTATCTTCCAGTCACCATCAACTATTTTTACATCTCCCAAGTGAACGCCCTCGTAGTTCGGTTTTTTAAATAAAATGGAAGTATCATTGTAAATTGCTAATTCAGATTTGTCGTCGTAGGGGAATGGTGGAGTAGCTACGACAACGCCAACTTGAAATCCTTTTCTGGTACGTAATTCGTAGGGCCGGTGATTGGCAATCGCAAAAAAGAACTCTCCCCAATCATTTAATATGCCTTCTTGCTGGATAGAAATTGTTGGATAGCCAAATCGGCAAGTAAATTCCAATGGATAGATACCGCGTGCATTTACTATGCAATTGATATCGATATATCCGACATATCCAGAGGCGCGTAATGGTTCGAGCATCTTCTCAAGAGTTGATCGGAAGAAATTATTTGGACCACACCAGAACATTGAAGTACCCATTTCGCCGGTCATTGGTCCAATCTCTCCAGGAAATAATCTTTTGTGCTCGAAGGCGATATTTAAAGGCATTATGAAATCTTGACCATTAAAAAATGCAGCACAGCCAACCTCAACGCCAGAGGCATACTTTTGCAATTGGAAAGATTTTATCTTTTTGCTCAAGACAGCTTTATTGCTTGATAAAATCTGATGTAGGTCTCTGCCATCTTCCTCTTTGCCTATAAACAATAGACCTTTCCAGTCGGAAGAAACATCGAGAGATGGTTTATAAACATACCGACCTGGATTCTCAGAAATAAACTTTAAGGCCTCATCGTAATCACTGAAATCCCAGTGAGGCAAGATGTTCATACCCATCCTTTTCATCTCTGATTGCCCAAATTCTCGATCGTCTTCTAGCCTATCGGTATAGGAGCTACCGCCGATTACGGCCTTACCGGCTTTTCTTAATTTATCAGCCTGGTCGCCGAACCAGATATCATCAAAGACAATAACGTCAGCCCAATCCACAAAAGATTTCCAATCATCTACTTTCTCTAAGATGCCGTCGTAAACATTAGTTCCGCCGAGATCTCTTATGTAGCATTTAACTTCGTGGCCTTCTTTTTTTATTTGCCAAGCCAAATCTCCACTCAAACTTTCCCAACTTATAAATAGGAATTTATATTTTGGTTTTTCAGAGTGACCATTACCATTCCCGTTTCCGCTTGATCCATTTTGTTTTACATCTCCGTTGGGCATATCTTTTAATTCTTAATTTCTAATTTTGAAAATTTTTAAAATAAGATTTTTAATTTAGAAAATTATTGTTGAACAATTAAATAGTATTCCTTTGAAAAAATATTACAAGAAAAATTGTTCTTAATTATATAATTTTGTTAGAATAATTTTATGCAGATACTCAATGATATAGAATTAGAAAGAAGTCGAATCGAATTAGCGATAGAAAAATTTGGTTACTCGCCTGATCACAATTTTGATTGGTTAAAAAATTGTTCGAGCGAGGGTAATCCGAGCTTCGCTGTTTGGGAAGACGGCTCGGGCATTTGGTTTTATACAAGCAAGGACGCCAATCAATATGTAATTGTAGCTGATCCTATTGCTCCGGCGAATGCGCAGGATAAGATTCTGAGAGAATTGTGCGATTATGTTTTAGATCGGGGCATGACAATATATTTTCTTGATGTCCGTGAAGCTGTGCAGGATTTTGTGCTTAAGAATTATAGAGACAAATTTAAGCTAGACTATGAAATCGTTTGGCCAGTAGTTGATATAACTACTTGGGATCCAAAATTGCCGGGCAGTCATTTTAAAGAGCTAAGAAATGCTATTAATAAGTCTACTCGTGAGCATACGATCAAGATCGTGGAAACGTCGAAGCTACCCAAAAAAGATTTGCACGGTATAGTCGATCGCTGGTTTGCTAACCGTGCCAAAGTGGGCATAACGGTTCTTCCTGATCGCTACCACGACATGATAGATAATGACTTTGGTGGTACGAAAAACTCTAGGGTTATGATCGTTGACGGTAAGCCGGCTGGATTTAATGCTGGCTGGGAGACGCCGAATAATCCGAGTGAATGGTCGGCGAGTATTGGCATCCATGATTACTCGATTAAAGATTTGGGAGTAGTCCTTTTATATGAAGATCTAGTTTGGATAAAAAATGCTGGCTATAAAACTTGCGACCTTGAAGGGAGTGATCCGCAGGCGTTAAGATTCAAAACCCAATTTTTTAATAGTTTCACCACCTACAAAACCTATACGTTTTATGTTAATAAATAATTCATGAATAAAAACTATTTTCAAGGTAATGCAGATCATCCATGGCACATTTCTGTCGGTGCGATTCTTTTGAATACTAAGAATGAAGTTTGTTGTCACTATTTTAAAGAGATTCAATTAAGAAAAGACGAAGCAGTTTTTAAAGATATGTATATTCTAATGAGAGAGACTATTGAGCCCAACGAATCTCTCGAAATTACATTAAGGCGGGGATTAATGGAAGAATTTGGAGCAGAGGGAGTGCTTCGAACATACGTTGGCTCGATTAAAAGTCAATTTCCTTACAAGGGTATTATCGTAGAAAAGACGACCTTGTATTTTTTAGTTGATCTAATAAAATTTGAGCCAGAGAAAAAGACAGGAATTGATAGAGAAAGTGAAAGTCAAATTCAGTGGCAATCAATAGATTTTCTAATTGAAAAGATGAAGCGACAATCTATCAGGATGAACAGAGATGATGTCGATGAATCATCTATCCTAGAGGTGGCTAGGGGGCTACTATTAAAAACAGTGGCCTAGGCCACTGTTTTTTCTTTTTGAATTTGATTGAGAATTTTTCGTACTTCTTCGAGACTATCCCAGTCGTGGATGGATAAGGGGAGTATATTTTTATTTAATTTTTTGAGTTTTACGATCATCTTCTTTAAATCGGCTGGTTTAACCATATCCGATTTTGAGATAAAAAGATATTCTTTTTTATTTAACAATTCTTTCTTGTAAGCACCAAGTTCGGCACGCATTATTTCATAATCGGTAATTGGATTTTCTGATTCAGCAGATATGAGGTGGAAAAGAACGGACGTTCTCTCTATGTGTTTTAAAAATTTTATACCGAGACCTTTGCCAGCAGATGCCCCTTCTATTATTCCCGGAATATCGGCGATAATAAGACCATAATAAGAACCGAGATGCGGTTCAAGCGTAGTGAAAGCATAATTAGCAACCTTACTCTTAGCTCTGGTCAGCTCATTAATTAAGGATGACTTGCCAACATTAGGCATGCCCAATAGTCCCACATCGGCAATTAATTTTAGTTCGAGTCTATAATTTATTTTTTCACCAGGCGTCCCAATTTGAAACTCCTTCGGGCTGGTATTAGTAGAAGATCTAAAATGAAAATTACCATGTCCACCATGTCCGCCCTTAGCGATTAAAACCTTTTCGCCAATTTTTGTGACCTCAATCTCATTCTTAGTTGAGATATTAATAGCGATCGTACCAACCGGAACTTCGATAGTTAAATCTTTACCGGTAACGCCGTCATTGTATTGTCTGCCACCTATTTTGCCATCTTCGGCCTTAAAGGATTTTCTTGATTTCAAACGCGTCAAGGCACCGATATCTGAGATACCTTCAAGGTAAATACTGCCACCATTGCCACCCTTATTTTATTTTTATTAAAAGACACGGTGCCATCTCCACCTTTTCCAGCCACTACTTTGATTTTCAGTTCATCGACTAGCATAATGTCATTATATATTATTTAATCTATTTTGACAAACGAATTATTTCATTGTGAAAAAAACTTTGACATCGACTTATTTAATGAATAGTGGAGCATAATAATAGAGGAAACCCCACACTTTAGTGCGGTGGGGACATTGTTCTTAGATGCTCTTGTCTATAAATTCCAATTATTCTAAGCTAAAGATATGGATAAATTTGAAAGAAAATCGGGAATATCTAGGGTATTGAGAGCTGATGCTGAGGTTTTTCAGGACCTGTATCACGATATATTAGATAATAATTTAACTAGATCTTATGAAGTTGCCAAAAGTCCCGAATGGATTGAAGCTTTAGGGCAAATCAATTCTTTTTTAAGAGAATTTGTTTCTGAGTATGGAGGAGAGTTTATCGAGGTGCCCGCTAAATTAGTAGGCAGGATCTCCCCAGTAGTGCCAGCGACAGGGCTCAAGAATTCGGTGGACTTTATAGTCCTGAGTCTCAGGCCATTTTTATCTTTGTAGATTCAAGCTATAGCAATCTCAAGGCTGCGATACGTGTAGTGCACGAATTATTACATTTTAATTCTTTTCAATCTTTTCAAGATGCAAACAAAGGGAAGAAGTTTCATCTCGAAAGAGACGAAGATGAAGATGATGAAAAAGAATTAGTAATTCTCGGCCCAAGAAGGATCGGTTTTGAAATTTTTTCTGAGAAAAAGAATAAGGTATTTTTTTACAATTTGAACGAAGCAATAACAGAGGAACTGATTAAAAGATTTGATAAAAGATATTTTAGCAGATTGACCCTTACTAAAAGAGAATACGAAATTCCGGGAAAACGCACAGAAGGTGGTGATCATGAAATTCCGGCAGATGACTTAGCCGTGGCCAGAGATTTTAAAACAAAGAATGGTCCGCCTATTAAATTGAGAGAGGGTTACGGCTATAGCGAAGAAAGAGAAAAATTAAATGCTTTAATTAGAGAGATTTATGTAAAAAACTCAGAATCATTCTCTTCTGAGGAAGATGTATTTAAAATATTCGCAGAAGCTGTAATGACGGGCCGATTGTTGAAAGTGGCCAGAATAATTGAAAAGACATTCGGGAAAGGTAATTTTAGACAACTTGGAATTAATACATCTGCTGATATGACCGAATAACGAGCTTGCGTACAGTAGAGATCTGTTTAAATAGCAGATCTTTTTATTTAAAAAATGTATAATCTGTATATGAAGTTTGAGGAACTATATAAAAAACTTAATAATGCGCAGAAGGAGGCCGTGGATGCGGTGGAGGGTCCCGTAATGGTAGTTGCCGGACCTGGAACTGGTAAAACCCAAATTTTAACTTTGCGCATTGCTAATATTTTAAAAAAGACCCAAGCTGAGCCCGAGAATATCTTAGTTTTAACTTTTACCGAGTCGGCGGCGACAAATATTCGTCGCCGACTAACTGAGATTATCGGTGTTCCGGCTTATTCGGTTAGTATTAGTACTTTCCATGGTTTCGCTAATGAGATCATAAAATCAAATCCGGAAAGTTTTCCAACTATCCTTGGAGCTAATAATCTGACCGAAATTGATCAATTTAAGATAATAGAGGAGATAATTTTAAAAACCGACCTAGACGTACTTAAAACATTCGGCGATCCAACCTATTACATTAGAGACATAATTAAGGCCATTTCTGATTTAAAGCGAGAAGGAATCTCATCCGAAGAATTTCAAATCTTAACCAAAAAGGATAAAAAACTTTTTGATCTTAAGGACGACATTTATCATGATCGTGGCGCTCACAAAGGCAAGATGAAATTAGAGGCTGAGAAGGAACAGAAATATATTAATAAGAATATCGAATTAGCCATAATCTATGAGAAATATCAGGCCAAATTAAAGCAGTTAAAAGCTTATGATTTTGGCGATATGATTCTGGAGCTATATAGACAACTCAAAAGGGACGAAAATTTATTGAGATCTATTCAAGAGCAGTATCAATATATACTAGTTGACGAACACCAGGACACTAACAATGCCCAAAATAAAATAGTCGAATTAATCATGTCTTTTCATCAAAATCCAAACATCTTTGTGGTGGGTGACGAGAAACAGGCTATATTTAGGTTTCAAGGTGCTTCTCTGGAAAATTTTTATTATTTCAGAAAAATATATCCTTTGGCCAAATTAATTTATCTAACCGACAATTATCGGTCTGGCCAAGTTATTCTTGACCTAGCTGATAGTCTAATTCAATCAAAAGATAAATTAAGGTCAAACAAAGATCTTAAGTCAGCCCTAAATCTCTGCGAGTTATCATCGCCAGATGAGGAGGCTCAATTTGTGGCCCAAAAAACAAAAGACTTGATTGATGCTGGAGTTGAGCCTAGTGAAATAGGCATTTTATTCAGGGATAATAATGATGCCAATGCGCTGGTCAATTATTTT
>Ga0076178_128_pt1 | contig 14856 bp, 16 predicted proteins | sample RifGroD2_FD_67803 | JGI IMG/M metagenome (GOLD analysis project Ga0076178, IMG submission 67803) | Parcubacteria (Yanofskybacteria) bacterium GW2011_GWD2_39_48
AAGGGCTATTTACCTATACTCTTAATGGTCTGTCTAATATTATATTAAATCAGTAAAAAAGTCAATTTACCTAGAATACTTACGATTTACTGATCTACTTTGATTATATTTCATTTTTCAGTTTAAACAACAAGCAAAATTGTGGATAAATGCTTAACTAGATTTGGACGCTATTTCTATTAGTAGGCGTACCATTAATTGGACTGCCGTTCGCATCTAAGCCGTTTCTCACCATACGATTATTACTAGCCCAATTAGAACGGTCGCTACCGCTAGCAGTAGGATTACGCCTTTCCATACTAGATTTGGTGGTATTGTCGCCATAAAACCAGCCTTTTGAACAATTTACACTATCCACTATATTCCCAGCCCCGTCTTGAAGAGTAAGAATCTCGCCGTCATTCTTGAGGCCACCCGAGCCGAATGATCCGGCATAGTTAGCCTTTATATCTGTGATAACAGTATCGTCAGTACGTTCTAATAGGTAATAGCCATGAGCAGGAATTATACCTGAAAGTGTGATATGGGGACTGTCATCCGTTTCTGATTTTAAAATCCAGCCGGATAGGTTAATATCTTTACCTTCGATATTGTACAGTTCAATCCACTCGTCAGATCCAGTCTTACCGGCAGAGGTCCCCATCCAAGCTATTTCATTTATAATAACTCGTCCGCTTGATTGAACCGATGATGACACCGAATCGGCAGGTGAAGTCATCGAAGGTGACACCGATGAGTTAGGTGTCACCACAATGATTGTCGGTGTTGGTGATGGCACCACCGATACGATAGGAGAATTATCTGCAACTGATGCTGAGTTTGAATAAGGTGACAAAAGAGGTGACATATATACCGATGGTGACAAAAGAGGTGACATTCGTGGTGACACGATGGTGTCACCTAGTCTGGCACCGCTTGTCACCTCTTTTGTCACCATGTCACCATTGGCACCACTTGGATTATTTATCTGATCTAGGCTGACTACTAGGTCAGATGGCGCATTTTTGGAATTAATAACTTGAGCTAATACAAACCCACCGATCACGATCAATGCTGACAGTCCCACCGCTGTTAGTTTATTTGCTATAGACTCTCTATCTTCCATAAATCCCCCTGTTTCTTAAATGTAATAGTAGATTTCCTACCGCTAGGTAAGGTTATTTCAAAAGACACCGATCCATCGGTTTGGGTTGTTTTCTTCCAATCAAGCTCGTAACCCTTTAATTCTATGGCAAATGGCTTAAGTAGATTATTCTCCTGGTATATCTCTAAAGTTTTTAACCATTGGGGCTGTTTGTCTGCAATAAAGAACTGACTTGCCACATTTGGATCATTACCTTCAAGCGCATTTATAAAATTATCAAAGGTCTTTTCCGGAGAAATATAGACGTTACTAATAAATGGCAGTAGATTAAAATAAAAAAGAAGATAACCAATCATCCCAATCACGGCTAACAAGCCAACAACCTTTAAGATAAATTTCATCCCGTTAGAAGCTCGATTCCATTAATTGATCACCCATTAGAAGTAGGAATCGATGTCCCGCCGTAACGGGATTGCTTCTAACGGGATTCATCTATTTATTATCTCGCAGTATTATTTCGTTTGCAATATTATAATTCTGGTCCGAGAATAAAATACGATGGCTGCCTTTGTTTCAAAGACAGCCATCGTATTTTAAAAATCTTATTTTTGGCCTTAGTTGATATTAGACGGGAAATAGAAGACAGCATTAGCCTCAATGCGCTTCTGGAGTAGGCCATCGTCTACTAATCCCTTGAGACTTCTTTTGACAGTTCTAACCGATAATACGTTAAATTCATCTATAACTTCTTTGGTTCGAGTGTTGGGAAAACGACGAACAAAGTCCAAAATTTTCTGACGGTTTCCTTCTATTTTTTTATCTTTCTCTCTTATCAATACTGGACCGGATACGATTGCTGATTTCTTAGGTTCTGCTTTCTTCTTTTCAGACATGACTACCGCATCGTCACTCTTTTTACCTTGTTTTAAGATTTGAAGTTTAAATAATAATACGTTCTTTCGTAAAACAAGGAGGGGAGAGATAGGGGATAGCTTTAGATGCTCTACATAATCGCAAAGATCAGCAATCTCATTAATAACAGAGATTAAGCCATCACGATTCGTCATAAATGACTCCCCCACGCCTTTCTCAAAATTTACATAAGATCTTGTCAGGTTTTCTGACTTCTCAAAAACTTTACGCATAAAATACGGATCCTTCACGCCAAATAAAAGCCGGGCCAATGAGACTGAGGTTCTATGAAACGTTTTAGCTATGTCCTCCATTTTAGCGATTGCTCTTATTTAAGTAGTTCTTAAGTAAAAGGTCAATATCTTGCGACTTTACAATTGTAACCTTGCCCAAACGAGTTTGGACAAGACCAAGGACTTCGCCTCTTCCATTAACTACCTTTCCACCGCCTATATAGTAGTTTGGCGTAGAATCCAAAACTATTTCTCTATCGGTAACATAACTCAACAATGCGATTTGTGAAAAAATCGTAGACTTAGAAACAAAAGGTACGGAACCAACGATTAATAACTCTTCGCCGCTCTGAATGGAGTTGGGTTGGTCAAGACGAGATACGGTTAGACTTTCGGCATTAATTTTCGCCAGCACTAGATTTCTATTATAATCTCTAACTAATACTGTAGGTTTATATATTTTGTCGCCATGGAAAACCTGCGATCCAGAAGCATTGATTGGCATATTGTCATAGGTTGTAATAATCAGTCCGTCGGATGACAAGATTAATCCACTACCCTGTTTATAAATTTTATTATCCTTGAACGATTGGATGCCGACAGAACTAATCGAAGTCTCTGACACTATTTTCTGCCAACGCCCAGCATCAACTACATTATCCTGACTGAGGCCACTGATAGCCCTAAAGTTTTCTTTAAAATACTCAAGTCCAGACTTAACTTCTGGATCAACGAAAAAGCTCTGACCATATAGGTACACCAAAACCAGCACCAAGGCGCCACCAACGATTCCGGCAAGTATATTAAATAGGTATTTTCTCAAAGCGTTTACTTATTAGTGTTTTCCTCAAGTATAACGTCAATAATCAATTCTTGATTATTCCTTAATATCTTAAGCTTTACTTTATCACCGACCTTTTTGGATTGAACGGCATCCGAGACAGTATAATCTAATGTTATTTTTTTACCATCCACCTCTAGGATAATGTCATTTTCAATAATTCCAGCTTTAGCCGCTGGACTACCGGGTATAACTGCGAGATCATTGACAGTTTCTCCGCGCATAACGATTGCGCCGTAATCAACGCTTAATTTATTTTTATCCTTCATCTCCTGATTAACAAGCACATATCTTACGCCTAAATATGGATAGGTAATCTTACCAGTTTTCCCAACCTCATCAATGTCTTTCTTGGCACGATTGATCGGTAAGGCAAAACCTAAATTCTGAGCACCAGATACAATGGCCGTATTTACTCCTATAACCTCACCATCAAGATTAATCAACGGCCCGCCAGAATTGCCAGGATTGATAGCGGCATCGGTTTGTATAACTTTATCTAATTTCTCAGAAGAGTTGCCGGCAGATGCAGTGATAGAACGAGATAAGCCCGATATAATACCCTTTGAAACCGAATTGCTGAATTGACCCAAGGCATTGCCAATGGCAATAACCGTCTGGCCGACTTCTAACGTATCGGAATTAGCCAATTTAACAGTTGCAAGACCAGAGGTTTCGATTTTAATAATTGCTAAATCTTGGATGGGATCACGAGCCATAACCCTAGCTGGGAATTTTCTACCATCATTAAGTATGACCGTATATTCTGCGCCCTGGACATCAACAACATGCTTATTGGTTAAAATTAAACCATCTTGTTTGACCACAAATCCTGTGCCAGCGCTGACCTCCTGTTTTCTTGTACCATTCTGGCGATATTGTGGAACTTTCAAATCGCAACCACCGAAAAACTGAGCAAAGAATGGATCATTACAAAAAGCTTGAAATGGATTGGTATTGTATTGTTCAACCACAGGCAAGTCCTTGGTCGCTACAATACTAACTACGGCTGGAGAATATTTTTTAACAATATCTACTACTCTTGATGACTCGTCTGTTATCGACGTTAAGGTATTTTTTGGCGAGGATGATTTAATTATATTTACAGCCGCAGAAGGATTGTGTGAGATAATCCCGCCATAATAACCAAAAACGCCGCCGACTACCGATGAAGCTATAATACCCAACGCCAGAAGACCCCGAACATATTTTTCGTTTGAATTTTCCATGAGATTATTTGTCCGCTCAGACTTATCTGCCCAATTTGTCTATTTGGCAAATAAAGCCTTGGCGATACTCCAAAATTCTGGATGGCCATTTTCGCGCATCCAGTACCACCATTCTACACCCCAATAATGTGAGAAAGATCTATCATCTCTTGGAACTTATCTGGGCCCATACGTTCAAGTAAAACCCTCATCGGAGTTTCAACAATCGGCTGGGGTAGCCATGGCTCAGACGATACCTCGATGGCAATAATTGGTTTATCACCATAAAACGTCCTGATTAAGTTTTCTTTAATATGGAAAAACCATGGGCCAATGGGATAGCGGAACGGTAAATCCCAATTTTTAAACCAAATGTACAAATACTGGCTTGTGCCAAAAACATCACCCGCCTGATAAGCACCCACCCAACTGCCAAATTCGCCGCTATCAGTAACTAATATTTTGCGATTAGGATCAAGCTGACGGACTAGAGCGATTTCTTTTTTAAGAAAGGCCTCGTCAAGATCACCACAAGTTACATGGCTAAAGTAGGATAAGAATGGTTCATTCTCAACTTGCCAATAGCGAATATTGGTATAGCCTTTGTAGCGATTCACAGTGGTTTCAATGAGTCGCAATACTCGTTGCTGTTGATCCGCTTGTGATAGTTTAGTAACCCAATCGGGAGAATGGCACTCCGGCCAGCCGGGAAGACGACGGCCAACGGCTATGATTACTGAGGCATTATTTTTCTGAGCTTCTTTGACTTGATAATCTAGTTCGCTAAAATTAAACTTGCCATCTGACGGTTCAACCATCGGCCAATGAGCGGAAAGCCTGAAATTTTTGATATGAAGATCAGTTAAAGTCGCTTGATACACTTTTTTCCAATCCAACCCAAGCTCATCAGAATGAAATTTACTAAAAGATACACCTAGTTCAGGGTTAGGAACAGGCGATGCATCACGCTGAAGGAAGTAGAAAAAAATAATAATCGCGATTAAAACGTAAAACCATTTCGCGCGTATAATTTTGTTTAATAATTTCATTACAAACTTAGATTAAGAATTATAAAACCATCGACGATACATAATAATCCGATTATTTTTATAACCAGGGATCTGTCATCAAGATTTTCGGCTATGCCCGGAATCTTGTTCCTGAATAAAATCGCCATGATAAAAATAAACACGTATTGCAAGCCACCTAGGCCATTTATAAGAGGCGCATTGCCTTTATATAGCGCATAATACAGTAAGATAAAGCCTCCGGCTGCAATTAATTTATTGATTAGGAATAAATATTTAGAAGATAGGGTGGAATGCTTAAAAGACAATGCAATGTCTTTACGGGCTGCCACAAACAAGAGAGACAACAGGGCAGCACTGATAAATCCCATGCGCGTCCAGAAAATACCATTAACCAGGTCAGAATTATTAAATGCCCACTTAAGAAGCGTGAAAGAAAGACCGCCGAATAAACCTGATAAAATCGCGAGACCCAGTATTTTCATTTTAAATCTATTCAATATCAGCATACCAAAAACCATTAATGCCAGGAGTATAGCCCCTAAGAATAATGATCGAGAAGAGGTAAGTAGCAACAGCCGTTATTGCACCGACTTTTGTGGCAACGATCGTAATCTCACTCATACGAATCGCTTGATATAGAAATATGAGACCAATAAAAAAAGCTGCACCAGAAGCCAGTGAAACCAATAAAAATTTTATAGAAGGAATCGTTACACCAAACGGAATCAGAATAAGCACGAAAGAGCTAAGAAGCGCTACCCAGAAAGAATAAGCAAAAGGGCGCGGAATTGGCGCATGTAAAAGATATTTATCGAGAATAAATGCAACCGCAGTAATTAGATATGCGGCAAGGGCAATATATAACCAGGTCATAATTTAATTCTAGAATTCAAAGCCGTTATTACTAATAATCCTAGCATATTCATAGGCCGATGTGCGAATCTTTCTGGTTTGATTATTTTTATAATCTATTTCCACTAATCCAAATCGTGGACCATAGCCACGATGCCACTCAAAATTATCTAATAATGACCAATACATATAGCCACGTACATTAACGCCATCTTGAATGGCGCGCCAAACCCAATATAAGTGATCTTTTATAAATCTTGTTCTTTTCTCGTCGGTAGCGTCGGCAATGCCATTTTCGGTTATATAGATCGGTTTATTATATTTTCTTTTTAGGTCTAATAGGCGGTCATAGATACCTTTTGGATATATTTCCCAGTCCATAATTTTAACGCTGTCCTGTCTGGGAAGAATTGAATAGCTCCCGGGCAAACGCTTGAAGCAATAGTAATTTAAACCGATAAAATCGTAGTAGGGAAAGACACCAGAAAGAAGAAAATGATTACGATAATAGCTTACCAACCCGCTTAATCCTATTAGTCTCCAATACCACGGTGATATTATCGGAGAATTATTTTCAACTACCCCAATTTGAGCTTCTCTTATATTGTGCGACATGCTCATGGGGGTAGGTGAGATCGGCGAAACATTATCTGAATTCATCTCTGAGGCGGGGGATTTATGATATATATTTTTTATCTCATTATAGGCTAAGGTATGCGCTCTGATTATATTTTTCCTGAATCTCAGGTAACTCAGAAAGTTACGTTTCTGTGGTGGCCAAGTGCCAGAAATATAAGCCATCGGACCATAGACAGACACTGCCTCATTAAAAGTTATCCACAGGCTGACATCATCTTTGAGGTTTTCTACGACAAACCTTACAAACCTTACAAACCTTAATGGTGCCTTTTTATTTAAAAACCCCCCATCAGAAGCAAACCAAATTGGATTTGTAAAATGCCATAGCGTAACCATAGGCTCCATTCCCCTGTCTCGTATAGCCTTGACAACTGTTTTGTAGTGTTGTATCGCCTCATTATTGAATTTCCCCTCCTCCGATTCAATTCTGGACCATTCTATTGAGATACGGTGAATGTTATGATTTAGACTTTTTGCAATATCAAAATCTTCTTCAAAACGATTATAGCTATCACAAGCTCTGCCAGAAATAAAGTCAGATGGGCTTCCCCCATCCTTTTTTAATTGCTCAATCCGTTCTGAAGATTTTTCCCATTCTGACCAGTCATTATGATTATTCCCCTCTATTTGATGAGATGACGTTGCGCTACCCCACAAAAAACCTTTTGGAAATTCTAGTTTCTCCATATGAGACAATCATATCACAAACAAATAATGAGTGCCTCTATTTACAAAGGCTGCCATTGCGCCCGCCCTCGCTGAAGCTTCGGCGAGGCAAGCAATGGCAGCCTTTGTAGTGATTTTTGAGGTTTTAAGCCATTATTCGATGGCTGATTTAGTTTATTTTGCAGGCGGAGTTACGCCAAGAAGCTCTACTTCAAATATGAGAATGGAATTAGCTGGGATTGGACCCTGATCCTGATCTCCATATCCAAATGATGGCGGTATAATTAATAATCGCTTACCTCCAACTTTCATTCCCGCTACACCAATGTCCCAACCCTTGATCACTTGTCCAGTTCCCAAATTGAAGATGAATGGCTCTACGTGTTTAAATTTTGGATCTACATTTGAATCAAAGACAGTACCATCAATTAACGTACCGGTATAATTAACCTTGACGCTATCCCCACTTTTAGCTTCAACCCCGCTACCAACTGTAATATCTTGCCCTGAGATTTTATCCATTGGAATTTTGCTTGGATCTATTTTACCAGCAGCGGCATCGGGGGAGGATATCGGCGATGGCGAGATAGACGGAGTAGGGCTGATTGATGGACTCAAATTAACTTCTTTAGTTGACTTCGACTTGGCCACAAAAAACCAAATAGCAATTCCGACACATACCGCCAAAACTATAAAAATAAATATGTTCTTAATCATTGTTATTTTTTATTAATTAAACTTTTTACAACATCAACTAGGGTAGGATAATTTATGCGATTAAGCAATTGTTTTGTCCAATCTTTGTCGCCAATATTAATAACCGGATCCACTCCCCTGCTTTCAATCGGCTGACCATCATCGCGTATAGTCAAACTATGGACCATTAAGATCGAGTATGTTTCTTTGGGATCAATAATTGTTTTTATGGGCATCAACTGTTCAATTGTCCCCCAGCCCTTGGTATGAGTACCAATTACTACACCGACATTATATTTTTTAAAAGCAGCGGCCATAACTTCTGCCGATGATTGGCTCTCACCGTCAATTAGAATAACGACTTTATTGAATTTCACTAAACTTGGGAGCCAGCCAGTTGTAGTCTTATATGGTGTGTATTCACCTTGATGAAACCGTAGCTATTCGGGCCGATAAACGGTCCGAGAAAATAGGGCAAAATATCCACCGCTCCTCCAATATTTCCACGCAAATCAATGATTAGTGAGGTAAGCGTTTTTTTATCAACATCATTGGCACGTTTCTGAAATTCTTCAAAAGTCTGCGGAGAAACTTTGGTAATGTGCATATAGTAAATATCTGGCGGATATATTTTTGTGATCACAGTTGATTCAACTCCGTATTGATCATAGGCATTGCGAGTGTCATCTGTAGTCAGTGTCACTTTGGCTCGATTTAATTCAGCCAGCTTGGTCTTACCCTCCGGAGTAGTTGTATCAACGGTTTTTACTTTCTCTTCATACTTTTTTTCAATTTCAGCCTTAGTAGAATTCTTATCTGCGCCAACCGTGGCATACAAATCAGCGGTTGGATCTCGGTTTTCAACCGTGTTTTTAAGATCTTCTTGTTGTTTTTTACTGAATAATCTCGATCGGCCAAAAGGCTTTAGATTCGCTAAAACTATATCAGTCAGGTTGGCCACAAACTCTTTCTTTTTCGCTACATCCATGTCCTTCGTAATAGCTAAGACCATAACCTTCACTTCGTCTTTATTCTTTGGTAAAAAGTCTACTGGTTTTCCAAGTAATTTCTCTGAACCGAGTTTATATAAATTAGCCAATTGATCATCGGTTTGTTTCTCCCAATGATTTTGCATGATTGTATCCCAAACTTCAGAAATAAATTCAATGTAAACATCTTTATTTTGCGAGGCGGAAAGATCAGCCTTGGCATCCTTGCCATTTTGATAGTACTTAATAGCAAAAAATCCACCGACCGATATGGCACTAATAAAGACAACTATAACTACTAATTTAACGATTTTAGAGACGCCAAAACCACTCGCTATTTTCTTAAAAATATTCTTAATATTTTCATTCATACCTCAACATTATACGGGCTAAATTAATAAAACAAAAGTTGAAAACCTAGGATATTTAAATTTCATTATAATATTGGCCACCCTACCTGGACATATCCAATCAAAAATGATAACTTCCCATAGGTTTTTTGACAAGGATTGATCAATATGACATTAGGAGACAGAGCGATTAGTCCAGAAATTACAAGAATATTAAGAAAAATCTCTGACCTGAATGCAGCCGAAATCTTGGCAATTGCCGGCTCAGATGCCGTTAAGGTACGACTTGAGCGTGTTTACGACAGGTTATTTACCGGTAAGTTTGGCAAGAATATTAAGGATTTACCAATTGGCATAAAACATCTAATTGAGGTTATAGCATATACGTCTCATAGCATACTCGGTAATAAATTCGGCCACCCCAAGTCTCCACTTGGGATATTTCTTAGAGAAATAGTTGAGGATATGCCCGCCGAACTTGGCCGTCGAATGTTGAATGGCGACCTTGGTCCTAGCCATGGAATACCGGCAATTGAAGCTGATTTCTTGGTAAACAGTTCTTTGTTTGAGCTGACCCCTGATGAAATCAAAGAAGTAACTAGATGGCTAGCAACTCTAACCGAGGATCAAAAAAATCAATTTAGAGAAATCCTAAAAAAAGCATCCGTTGATAGTCTTCAGCGAGAAAGCCGGACTCTTTTATTAGATACCCTGGGACCAAATGCAGGGCCAGAAAAAAGAAAATATTTTGAAGAGATGTTACTGGGGATTAAACACGAGATAGATGCCTTTAACAAAGAGTTGGATGGTGTATTGGCTAGAAAGAGACAGCGACGACAACAGCGGCGCGAGAAGAAAGGCAGGGGGTAGAACCATGAGTGGCAGTCTGCTAGGAACGTTGAGACGATTATTTTGGATATCGGCTGAGACAGTCGCCGATACCACAGAGAGATATTGGGAAATATTTATATACTTGGCATTTGTCTAGCAATCGAATTTGGTATTTTTAGTTTATTTTCTGGCAAATCATCTGCTTTCATGCCCATTATGATGGCCGTAACTGGTGCACTTTGGACAATTGCCGCTTTGCCGATTTTAATTTTGACTATTATTATTAGTCAGATTTCTATTATCGGAAAGATATTTAAGATTATATTCATCGTATTGATACTCGGATTCGGTATATCTATACTGATGATCAAGGGTCATCTTTGGGAATATCCAACAATTTCTTGGATGTTACTTTTTACATCCGCTGTTGCGGTTATAGGACAAATATTCTCTATTAAAGGATTCGCTGGACATATCGTGACTGGATGTATGATTACTTTTTTTGTTATCGCTGGTGTGGTGGTACCAATCATTATGTTCGTACCAACTACGATTCAATCAAGCGTTGCATCTAGGGCATCGGATGCTCAATATAGATTATTTGGCGCCGATCAAGATATGATTACTCCCTATCTTTGCGAAAAGAATGGACGCACAACGGTTTGTGATAAAAGCACCGGGGAGCGTCTAAGGTTACGCAGGCCTAATGGAGATCCAGCCGTATTTACCGCATTCTACGATGGCCAGACAGAGTTATATGATAATGGTGGTCCACATCCAATCACGGGTCGTCAATTGAGGCCAGCCGATGAAGATGATTTGGCTAAAGTTAAGCAGGAGTTATTGGATCGGGATGCCGGAGAAAAACAAAAAATAAAAGACCAAGAACAGCAAGAATTAAAGGAAAAACAAGATCAAGAACGACAGAATCAAGAACTTCTGCAAAAAGCTCAGGCTGAACAAAAAAGAATTCAGCAGGAAGCAGAGAAAGAAACGGAACGACAGAAAAATCTAGATACTAGTCAGCCGTCACAGCCAATGGCAGTACAACCTACGATACCAAGTATCCAAGAAACTCCACAGCCTATTACTGCTCCGCCCATCTATGTGCAGGAAGAGATTATTGATCTACCAGTGAAAACTAAGATTGCCTTGAGGGTAACTCAAGAAATAACAAATACGAATGTGAGCGAGGGTGACATATTTTATTTCTCCCTCGATAAGGAAATTAAAATCAATGGCCAAGTATTATTTCGAAGAGATGCAACAGTCGAACTTATGGTAACGGCGGTACGTCAGAAAACACAAACAACAGAGCCGTTATTGATTCTCAAAGTAAACAAGATTGGCGGTATACGTATTGATAGCGTCAGCGGATCAATAGCACCTGGCAAAAACAGAGTAAAGTCAGGTGCGATTGGTGCGGCCATAGGTGGCATAGCTGGCGCTATCATCGGTGGTAAGACTGGAGCAGTAATTGGCGCAGGCGCCGGAGGTGCAACTGGAGCAGGAGTTGCGCCTGAAGGAGATATCATCCGACTGAAAGTCGGTGACAAAATAGAATTTCAAGTACGCTAACACATTAGTAGCTCGCAAAAGCATTATGCCTCGCGAGCTTTTTTAATACTTGACTGACTTATCCACAGAAAGGCTGCCATTGCGCAATGGCAGCCTTTGTAGTTTCGGCCTCTTTAATTTGTTGAATTTCCTAACTTATTTTAGAACCAGGCGTAACTTCTTTATCAGGTGCAAGAAGAGCAATACCGTTTTCGTCTGAAGCGGCCAATAACATACCTTGGCTCTCAAGACCCATCAAATTACGGGGCTCAAGGTTGGCAACAATAATTATTTCCCGACCGATCAACTGTTCGGGTTCATAAGTCTTGCCTATGCCGCCAATTACCTGGCGCTTTTCTTCGCCTAACGATAGCTGCATTTTAATTAATTTATCCGAACCTTCGACTCTTTCAGCCTCTAATACTTTAGCGACCCTTAATTCTATATCATAGTCTAACCTTACTAAATTTTTTACAAAACAAAAAGGGAACCCTAGTCGTTGGGTCCCCGCAGCTCCTTACGGAGCTTAATCTTCTCGCGCTTGCAATTGTAGTCCTTGCCGGACTTATGCGCGCCACCTGTCTGTTGCGGCAGGGGCACTCGAATGCGAGGTCGCCGAAACTTTTTCTTTTTCATGGTACACCCCAAAAGAGCTTATCTTCGTGAAAAACGTGGGAGTTGAGCGCGACGCGATACTGCACCGCCAAAGGCTGACGGCTCATATGAGCCCATGCAGTCGATGCTCTTCCCAGCCCCCATCAAAGTTTTTAAATTAGTTTAGAAACTTTGATGGAAGCTCGAGGTGGAAGTTTCCTTCCACCTCGAGAATGGGGAGAATCCGCTGGGCCTTAGAGGCCCGGTACCGTTTCTAGAAAACGGTAGGACCTCCTGCCCTGCCATGTGGATGGTACCACATGGGAACCGCAACAAATGCGGTTCAAGCTGGTGCGCATCCAGCCCTTTCGTTCCAGGCCCCAACCAGTCCTCGGACTTCGCCGAGTGACGGTTGGTGGAGGCTAACTCCAATTGAGCTCTGGTTCCCGAACGGTTGGGCATTTTTTCAAAGGTTCGGAAGAGATTTTTGCCCCTCCCTACTCCTTACCGCCACACTGCACCGACTCGACTCCGCCTCATTTGGCAAATGGATTGGAGATAGCTCAACAAGCTGCCAGTCGGGTGAGCTTTGTCTTCTTTATGGCAATGCGCTGCCAATTCGAATTCCCTATCCCTTTTGTCGGCTAGCTCCGATGAAGACTCCGTTTCTTCTTGGTTCGGTATTCACCTAGGGACCCTGCTCAGGAATTCAGGCCTTAAGAAGTAATGCCTAATAAGTTTTAACGTACAGATCCTTTCATTCCCCTTCGTGGGCCGGCAAAAGGCTAGAAACCGGTCCAAGAAGAGGTAGAATCAGCATGGGGGCCACGTTAATTATCTAAGTGGTTAGTCCAAACATGGTCTAAGTCTGACAAGTAGCATTATACACCCATTTGACTTTTCTGTCAAGTAGTTGTGACATATCTCTGGTTCTATCTAAAAAAGCCAGCCTTCTAAGCCATTTTTTACGCTATTTAAAAAGTCAAAAGATTTTGAAATACAAATTATTATATGTTTATAAATAGCACGAATAAATATTCAAATGTTTGTGAAATTTGACAAAACAGATACTTATATGTTATAATAGATAGGCTGGGCATCGGGTCCAGCTTTGCCCATCCACAAAGAAAGGGGGCAAGTGATGGGAACCCATTAATGAGTTAGGTCTAGCGGCCTAACTACTATTCTAAGAAAGCTCCCGCCGAACGCACACGGCCAACGGGAGAGAATCGGGAAAGAAGGACTTGCTGTCTACGTCAGATAAGGTGGCGACCACAACACGAAAACTGCCGCCACAAGATCCGTAAAACAAAAAAAATAGTGCAATGACTCGAGTAACCTAGGAGGTGCGCCTATGGGAACCGAGTGAGGGGAGCCGTTCGGCTCCCCGTTTTTTTATTTTTCTTCTGCAACACTCCAGAGAAACTTGAATAGATTCTTAAATGACTCGGCGATTTCCTTTTGTGAGATAATAACACCGAATAAACTTCCGCCCAGAAAAGCTATGGCCATACTATCATCAAAAATAGTTATATCGGCATCAAATTTCATCTTGTCCGAATCTATGTACCTAACCTGCCTTAGTCTTGATTCATTTTCTTCTTTTGTATACACCGGCTCGCCCTTATGGCTGTAAACCGCCATAACTCTTATCCCTTTTTCAACACGCCTATCTGAATAATTTTTAATATTTATTGTATTAACTGGAAAAACACTTCGCACTTGATCTATAGATGAAATACCGTAGATTATTTTTTCTTTTGTCTTGAGAAACTCATCTCTCATTTTTTCTAATCCGGCCTTTCCTTCGAAATATCTCACCTGGGGCTTCTGATCCGATAAATTAAACATAGTCGTTAGGTCAGGAAGCATCCTAGATAGTTCTTCTTTTTTTACTTCAAGATTCTTCTGTTCCCTCTCCAGCATTGATTCTAATTGACTCGGAGATTCAGCAATAAAGATCTGCTTTTTACCCTTACTCTGCGTACTAACTAGTCCTCTCTGTTTTAAAGATTCTATTTGGACATATACTGTCGGCCGATTCATTAAAGCTTTAGCTGCGATTTCCAAAACAGTAGCTGGCCCAAGCTCCAACATGGCCAAATAAACCTTAGCTTCATTCTCGGATAGACCCAACTCTCTTAATTGCGATGAAGTAATCATATTGTTTACATTATATAAATTTATAAAATAAAAAGAAATGCTCAATCTCAAAGCTAGCCTCTATAGTAGGATTTATTCCATCTAAATCATATTCTATCTGCGAGTATCGGAATTTTATTTCTAAAATTTCTTGACTGAATGATTTGATAAGCTATAGGAGCTACGACTAACAATATGCCCCCTGCTATCTGAGATTTGCCCAGAACCTCA
>Ga0076178_125_pt1 | contig 9833 bp, 7 predicted proteins | sample RifGroD2_FD_67803 | JGI IMG/M metagenome (GOLD analysis project Ga0076178, IMG submission 67803) | Parcubacteria (Yanofskybacteria) bacterium GW2011_GWD2_39_48
AAGTTTCGTAGTTGCCGGAATTTTGGGAGCTGCGGGTGTTTATATCAGCTATTCGAATTTGTGGTTTATAGCTATCGCAATTCTTTTATTTTTAAATTATTGGTCATATCTTAAGAAAGATTTTGAATATTCAAAATATGAATTTGCGCGAAACAAGTTGTTACAAGGTTTTACGATTCTATTTTTAACAGCTCTAATTATATTACTACCCACTGGATTCAATAATTGGCAACATTCAAATACTATACTTGCGATACTTTCCAACTCTATATTCTCAAAAATAGACATATTTTCTGCCCTTACCAGGAATGTTACCGAGACGCTAGATATGTTTATGCCTACGATCATTGTTGATCGTAGCCTTGTTACCACCCAATTACCGCCCATATCTTGGCCCATCTGCATTTTATTCATTGTCGGCTTTGCCAGAGAACTCGCTCATTGGTTCAGCCGTAAGCATGGGCACTTTTCGACATCCCATACCTTTATTTTTGCTTGGTTTATTTTCATGCTAATGCCAGGATTTTTATCTGCATCGTCTCCAAACCAAGCATCGGTAATCGGCGTGCTACCCGTTATATTCATATTTGCAGCTCGAGGTATCTGGTGGATTTTTGATAAACTTAATCATTGGGAATATGCTACTCATCCCGACAAACATAAGTTATTTCATGGTCATTTTGCACCCCCCATACTCCTCGCATTATGGGCCCTATTGATGGCTGTTAGTTTCCATGAACTTTGGAGATATTTTAAATTAATAGTTTAATAATGAGAACAAAATATATCGCAGGATTTATTATTTTCGTTTCGATTATAGCGGGTATTACTAGCTCATTAAATGAGGCTCCCGTAGTTGATGAAATACCGCATATCGGTGCCGGATACTCTTACATACAGAAAAATACCTATGAGATGAACCCAGAACATCCTCCGTTGGCTAAAGATCTGGCTGGTCTCTCCTTATCTCTGATTGGCCTCAATCAATCCGCCTTTTCAATGCCTCATCCTGGATATTGGCCGACTGACATTCATGGCCAGTGGAATTTTGGCCGTAACCTTATCTTCAATTCAGGTAACAATGCCGAACTTATCACTCTTGTCGCAAGATTACCCCTCTTATTATTTTTTATTTTCTCCGGAATAATAATATTCAGCTGGACACGGAAATTGTATGGCGATAAGGCATCGCTAATTGCTTTATTTTTGTTTTCATTTTCACCAACGGTCATTGCTCACGGCCATCTAGTTACTACCGATATGGCCGCATTATTCGGCGTGCTCTTTTGTCTTTACTTCTTTGACAAATTTATCCATCGTCAAACAAAATTAAATTTATTTATTGCTGCCATAGCCTTTGGCGTCGCACAAATTACCAAGTTTTCCTTAGTTTTAGTACTACCTCTCTTTTTTATGATTCCCATTTTGTGGGGATTAGTGAATAAGAACTTTAAGATTGGCGTAAAAACGTTACTAAGCTCATGCTTGATCGTAATCCTTGGCTATATCATTATTGTCTGGCCAGTTTATGCATTCCATACACGCCATTACGATCCCCGACTTCAGAAGACTGACGCCACAGATATCCTTAAAGATTATGGCTATAACGCTCAGCACCAACCAACTATTCAAAGAAGGATTGCCGATATTGTTATATGGTCTTCAGATAAACCAGTTATTCGTCCTATGGCTGAATATGCTCTTGGGGTATTGATGGTTGTCCAAAGAAATGCGGGTGGTAATCAGACTTATTTCTTTGGACAAGTTTCGTTCACTGGGACTAGAAGCTATTTTCCAATCGTATATTTTATTAAAGAACTTTCGCTGATATTATTATTTGGTTTTATTAAAAAAACTAAATTTACTGGCACTAGTAACTGGACCAAAAATCATCTTGCCGAAATTATGATGCTACTCTGGCTTGCTATTTATTGGCTGACAAGTATTAATGCCCATCTTAATATTGGCGTTCGGCATTTATTGCCGACCTATGGCTTCGTCTATATCTTGATGTCTGGACAATTAATACGAGTGTTTGACTATTTCAAATACCACAAGAAACTTTTGGTCAGCTATAACGTATTGATTGGAATATTATTATGTTGGTATCTACTGGAAGCTGCGCGTGTGTATCCATATTACCTGACTTACTTCAATCAAACGGTTGGAGGTCCTTCTGGCGGTTATCGCTATGTAGTTGATTCAAATTTAGATTGGGGCCAAGATTTAAAACGTGTTGCTAATTGGGTTGATGATAACGATATCGATAAGATTTATTTAGATTATTTTGGCTGGTCTGATCCGTCTTATTATTTAAAAGAAAAGTATGTCTATATGACTAGCAGTTTGTTTCATAGTAAAGAAGAATTCCTGGACAAAAATCCTCAGGGTGGCTATATAGCCGTTTCAGCGACTTTCTTCATGAATAGCAAAAATCTAGACAAAGGATATAGGTGGCTGGACCAGATCCCACGACTTACTACCATTGGTAACTCTATATTTGTCTGGCATCTCACTCCATAATTGCATAATGCCAGTTGACAAATACCACGTAAGTGGTATTTTAGTTTAGGTTCTTTTAAGGAGAAGCAAGGTATGGCAGAAGTTCAGACAGGATTCTTCTGGCATGTACACCACTGCTATAGCTATAACGAACGAGCATCATATATCTCTGAACAAAAACGAGAAGATCAGAAAGAAACTCGTCTTCGTCTATTTAAACCTGTTAGGGGTACATTACCCCAAGAAGTAGTTGAAGCAGGGCAGGCCTATGTTGAAGCAGGGCAGATCTCTAATAAAGCATGGCGGGTTTATTATAAAACAGGGCAATTCCGCGATAAAGAATGGCGGGCTTATGTTAAGGCAGAGCAGGCCCATAGTAGAGCATGGCGGGCTCTTGATGAAGCATTGCGTAAGAATATGCCAGCTATTGAAGCACTACATAGAAAAGAGTGTCACAATTGTCCTTGGGATGGTAAGACAATCTTTCCTAAGGCATAGATAGCAGATAGAACGAGACAGGCCACATGGCCTGTTTTTTTATCCACAGAAATTACAAAGGCTGCCATTGCGCAATGGCAGCCTTTGTAATTTCTGTGGATAAGTCGAATTTTTGATAACAAAAATCACGCCGGTCAGGGCGTGAGAGCGCGGGCGGAGACTTTGATCAACGCTGCCTGATCATTGTCCCCGCCCACATGCGTGCGATTAGATGGCTTACTGGGTCCTCGGCCCAGTGCCACTGTTGAATTTCGTGGCCTCCTCCCTTCTGGGACAATTTCTATGAGCCCCTGAAGGTCTTCCCGTCGTATGGAATAGGTGGGGTTGCCGGGAAACGGCATGATCGCTTGTCACCCGGCCCCCCGTGGACACGATGTGTGGTGAGCTTACAGGGACCGCAGCCCTGTGCTCATGCGATGTTCTAACATCTTGTGTCTTTTCGCACTTCCTGGAAGGGCGGGCGACGGTGAAGTCGCAGATCCGGGGAATATCCATCCCCTAGACGCCTGCCTTACACCGCCGTCATCCCAGCCTTCCGACGAACCGACGCGACGCGCAACTCAGTTTCTAAGCCCACTTCTGGGCTCTTCGCGCAGAGTTACCATACGCGAAGCTTGCAACACTCCAGCTCTTCGTCTTCCCGTCGATCTTCCGGCTGCTGAGCTGGGCAAGCACCGGATCTGGTTGGAGAGCGCAAGTGTCGTCCTTGGATCCGCGAGGCATAACAGCCGTCGCCAATCCTTCGCGTGGACACATCTTCACACCTGCGCTCCCCACGAGCGTCGTGCAATGCACGATACGTTCGGCGGAGAGGCTGAGACGGGGATTACTAGCCACTTTTGGCCAGCGCCTCACTCATCATGGAGGAAGCGAACCGCGTATCAATACTGCCTACTCCGCCGATCTTGGCGAGGAACCAGCGAGATGGGCTCCAGATTTATATAGCCCCACAGCCCTGGGCTTGCCTTGCCTGCTATGGCAAGGACTGGTTCTGGATGGTACCCTTCACTCTATCGATCTGGTGAAGACTACCTTTTCTCGTTGGTCCCCCACACTTTATGCCCGATAAAAGGGCTCAAAAAAACCAATATCTACTATATTCTACCGGCACATTTACAAATTATTGCGTGTTGCCTGAATATCAGAGGTCGTCAGATGTCTATAAGTATCACCGAAAACTGTCTCTTTTTGACGTATTTACTGGCTTTTTTGAACCCTTTCGGGCTCATTTAAGGTACTGGTATGTATCCATTATAGCATATCCACATATGGTGTCAAGCGTCGTATCGGATAACCATAAACGGTCACCGGTAGTAGTTTTGAGAATCCAGAATATCTTTTACTAAAGATTTCCTCGTTCTCGAAAGCGATTCTAGTCGGGCTAAAGCACCGACTAAGAAACTTCGCTTAGAGACCAGTCGTCCTGTATGGCTGGGCGAAACACTATTTATAGTAGACTCGCCCATCAACACGAAGATCTAAGTATTGAGGTACGAAATTAGGATCGTCTTTTTTATTATTCAAAAATATCTTCAAAGCGTTTATTTGATTATTAATATTAGACTCCAACGAAAACTGCAAATAGTACGGCTTATCAGTATACACTATAAGGTCGTTTAACGGCTTTGCTGGAATAGCAATTGATTTAATCGCCACAAAACCCCGTAGATCATCCCATCGAAGTATTCTTTATTAATTATCTGCCGATCAATTGTCTTGTAATCCTCAACTGTTAATAAAATAAATCCGGTTGTTTTATCCAGATCTCCCCAAGTCTTCATATCGGCATCGAAATATTTACATTTATGATCTCCGATATAATTTTCAAAGCACCAAACACCCAAAGCATCTCTCTCAACAAGTGTTACGCTTAAAGTATGGAAGTATTTTTTCTCAATCTGTATAGTTCTTAATAGATTATTCTTCTCCAGTAAGACACTTTCCGTTGCATTAGTATTAAAGAATAAGATATTACGTCCAATTGGCAAAAATTTAAATAATTTGTAGTCTCGATAAGTATTAAGATTCTCCTTAATTACTGCCGGGTCAATGTTTCTAGCTCCGAAAATTTCGTAATCATTCATATCAAACCAGCCAGAATAAAATAATCCATAAAAAATACCAACAACGCACAAGATTACACCAATCAATACTAAGCTCATCCGAACAACAAAACTGCGACGCCTTCTTTTGGCGAGATTATCAATATAGTGCGGGCCCTTAACGCTTGAGACGCGCATTATATAGCTAGCTCTTAATTTCTTCTATAGCTTCTGGTATCTTCACACTACCATCTTCTTGCTGAAATTGCTCTAAAATAGCTGGCAATAACCGACTAGTGGCAAGACCAGAGGCATTGAGCGTATGCACAAATTCATTTTTACCAGTTTCTGGATTTCTAAATTTTATATCGGCTCTTCTGGCCTGATAATCAATGGCATTTGACGCGCTACTGACCTCCTTATACATATCCATGCTCGGAATCCAAACCTCAATATCGCACGTCTTCGACATTGAAGCCGAGGCATCTTGGGCAGCCAATTGAACGGTTTGATAGTGAAGACCAAGACCCTCAACTAATTTCTCAGCATTTCTTACAAGTTCCTCGAAACCATTCCAGGAATATTCGGGTCGAGTGAATTGAAACATTTCTATCTTGTTAAACTGATGACCACGAGTTGTACCTTTTTCTCCGGCACCATAACCGCCCGGTTCTTTTCTAAAACAGGGCGAATAGGCAAAATATTTTAAAGGCAACTGCGCCTCATCTATAACCTCGTTACGATGAAGGTTATTTATCATCATCTCGCTAGTAGCATTCAAGCAGAGGCTATCTCCCTGTTTATTTTCCGAGGATCGCGATGTCCAAAAAAGGTCATCTCTAAATTTAGGTAAGTGGCCAGAAGCATAAGCTGAATCTTTATTTAATAAGAAGGGCGGCAATATAAACGTATAACCATTGGCAATATGAAAATCTTTAAAATAATTTAATAACGCCCATTCCAATAAGGCACCTTTGCCCTTATAACACCAGAAACCGGAACCAGCAATTTTAACACCACGCTCATAATCAATAAGATTTAATCTAGTAGCCAACTCGACATGATCGATTAATTTAAAATCGGGTTTTGGTTTTTGGCCAAAAGTTTTTATTACCTTGTTATTTTCCTTGCCACCAGAAAGAACATCATCGGCTGGAATATTTGGCAATTCTGACAATTGCTCCTTTAACTGATCTTCGGTTGTTTTAAGACTTATCTCTAGTTCCTTTATTTCTTCGCCAATTTTCTTCATCTGTTCTATAATCTCTGACGTTGGCTTAATCTTGGAATTCTTATTTCTCTCGGCCTTTAATGCCTCTAGTTTAATAATTACATCCCTCCTAGTATCATCCAGTTTTATAACCTTGTCCAAATCTAAAGCGCTTTTAGCTATTCTTTTAAGTAGGGCCTTCTCTACTTCTTCCTTTTTATCCCTAATTAATTTAATGTCTAACATAGCCTAAATCATAATATATTATGGTAAATAATTAAAGCCTTGAGCTGTTATTATCAAATATCATTAATATCTTCATCATAGTAATAAATTAACTTTCCAAATGGGGTTTAATGGTTTAGAATTAGATACGATGGAACATCGGATAAAGAATTACGAACAATTAGCAACCGACACTTATCGCAGAGACGCCCTTGATATAGCTGAAGCAGGCTTGGAAGCTATCTGCACGGAATCTATTATTAACAACTCTATTAAAATTGATGGCGAATATTTGCATATTAACGACGAGATCTTTAAATTAAGCGATTATCGGTCAGTAAAAGTCATCGGTTTCGGCAAGGCATCCTCAAAAGCAGCTAGAGCACTTGAGAAAATACTTGGGAGTCGTATTACTGCCGGTATTGTCATAGATAAAGAACCAAATACATGTGAGACAATAAAAGTCTATCGCGGAACTCATCCCCGGCCCTCATTAGAAAATTTCAGCGTAGCTAAGGATATTATCGCATTAGCCGAAAATCCCGACGAAAAGGATTTGTTTATTGTGGTTGTATCTGGGGGAGGCTCAGCGTTATTGTGTTGGCCAGAAGCCGAATGCTTAAGAGGCCAAGAGCTATACGATGCCTTCTTGAAATCCGGCGAAACTATTAAGGAACTCAACACCGTCCGCAAACATATATCTCTAGTTAAGGGCGGCGGATTGGCAAAAATTTTATTTCCAGCCACTGTGATTGGATTAATATTTTCTGATATACCCGGTGAGTATTACGATCAGGTAGCATCCGGACCAACTTTTATTGATGCGTCAACTAAAAAAGAAGCTGAAGGAATAGTTGAGAGCTTAAACATGGCAGCACTGGAAACATTAGGAAAGTTAGAATTGTTTGAAACACCAAAAGAGAAAAAGTATTTTGAGAAGGTTCATAATTTTGTTCTTGTTTCTAATCATACGGCCCTGGAAGCAATGGTCAACAAGGCCCAAGAACTTGGCTATGAATCCAAAATTCTTGATGCTGAAAATTATGAATCAGCAGATGAAACTATCTCTAAATTAAAAATTAATCATAAATCAAAATCTGTAATATTGATGGGCGGAGAAATAAGATTAAAAATTGATAAGCTCGGAGGAAGTGGCGGTAGAAATTCATATCTCACATCTAAGGCCATCAATAAGCTTGAAAATAGTGTCTTAATTAGTTTAGCATCGGATGGTACTGATAATGGAGAATCGGCTGGAGCCATCGTCGATAATACGACATTAGTAAGAGCTCAGAGCTTAGGAATTGATTTTGATGATCACATCCAACGATATGATACTTATGATTTGTTTGAGAAATTAAAAGGAACCATATATACCGGGCCAACCGGCGCCAATGTTTCAGACTTGATTATTTATTTAATTAAATAAGAATGAATACTAAAATAACAAAAATAGCTGGCGAAAAAATCTTAGACTCTCGTGGTAACACAACGGTGCGGGTTACAGTTGATACGAATAGCGGGACTGGTTCGTTTGCGGTGCCTTCCGGTGCTAGCACGGGAGCATTTGAAGCCAATGAGAACAAAGATATAAACCAGGTTATTCAAAATATTCAAAATCTAATTGCACCACAGCTGATAGGCATTGAGGCCACTGAACAAGAAGAGATTGATAAAATAATGCTAGAACTAGATGGCACGGCTAATAAATCAAAATTGAGTGGGAATGCCATTATCGGCGTAAGCGTGGCCGCCGCCAAGGCGGTGGCCCGCTCTCTCGGTCAAGAGTTATTCGAATATCTTAGAAGTCTTGCCCAAATCAAACCATCAAGACCCACACCATATCTTTTTATGAATTTAATTAATGGTGGCAAGCATGCTCATTCGAAACTACCTTTTCAGGAATATCATATAGTTCCGCAGACTGATTCAATTGAAGAATCTCTCGATATGGGTATTAAAATATTCAAATCATTAAGAGAAAGAATTGATAAAGAAATGTCTCCTTCATTTTCGAATGTTGGAGATGAGGGCGGGGCAACCGTTGATATTGGTACAACCGTTGAAACCGACGATGTTTTCATTCCATTGAAACTTCTGACAGAAACTATATCCCAACTCAGTCTTACCGATAAAGTGAGAATAGCAATGGACGTTGCGGCTTCTTCATTCTTTAATAACGGCAACTACATGATCGGCGGTAATATTACGCCTGATCAATTATATGGTATATATAAACAAATATTTACCGAATTTGATATCATCTCTATAGAAGATCCATTTAATGAGGAAGATTTTACTAATTTTGCCAAAATTCACGCCGAATACCCAGACAAGTTTATTGTTGGTGATGATCTGACTGTTACCAATGTTGAAAGGCTAACCATGGCCATTAATAATAAAAGTATCAATGCCATTATTATCAAGCCGAATCAGGTTGGCACGCTTACGGAGACACTCAATACCATGAAGATGGCCAGAGAAAATAATATAGAATGCATCGTTAGCCATCGTAGTGGTGAGACAGAAGACGATTTTATTGCGGATTTAGCCTATGCCTTCGGATGTTTCGGACTAAAATCGGGAGCACCCAATCGCGGAGAAAGAGTCGTTAAATATAACCGCCTAGCTCACATCTCAAAATTATAGCGAATCAAATTGATGATACTATGACTTTTTGAGAGGCTTTCGCAGGACGACTGGTCCGAGAACGAGGAAATCTTTAGTAAAAGATATTCCGTACTCTCAAAATGTGTAAACTAATACGAAATAAAATGCCATCAAGAGCACAAATTATAGCAACCGTTGGTCCAGCATCAGGCACAGTAGAACTTCTACGCCAATTAGTCGCACATCAGATGGATGTGATGAGATTAAATTTCTCATGGGGTACTTACGGAGAACATGCTGCCTATATCAGCAATCTGAGACAAGTTGCTCTTGAAACTGGTAAACGCATACCTATTATACAAGACTTATCGGGACCCAGAGAACAAGAAATGAATGGTCATCGTTTTGATAGTACGAAAGATATCCTAACCGAAAAAGATCTAAAAGATTTGGCTTTTGGCGTTGAGCAAAAAGTCGATTATATTGCTATGTCTTATGTCGGCTTAGCAGATGATATTAAAAAAATAAAATCTGAAATTACCAAATTAGGAGCTAGCATATCAGTTATTGCGAAAATAGAACGCAAAGTCGCTATTGATAATCTAGATTCAATATTACTAGAAGCTGATGCGATTATGATAGCCCGGGGTGATATGGGTAATGAAATCCCACTTGAACAGATTCCCTTTGTGCAGGCCGATATTATAAAGAAATGCAAAACAGCCAAGAAACCAGTAATCACGGCC
>Ga0076178_130_pt1 | contig 9805 bp, 9 predicted proteins | sample RifGroD2_FD_67803 | JGI IMG/M metagenome (GOLD analysis project Ga0076178, IMG submission 67803) | Parcubacteria (Yanofskybacteria) bacterium GW2011_GWD2_39_48
TGTCTAAAGTTGGTCTTATTCCACGTGTAAGTAGAAAATATTCTCCTAGCCCGTCCTCATCTAATAATTTGAAATGTTTCGATTTCATGAAGTCAATGAGTTTATCGTCTTTGAAGAAGAGATTATGCCATTTGACCGGAATGGGCTCAAGTGAGCAGGTTTTTCTAAATGTGTTTAATTCATTTACACCATTAATGCTACCCTCAAGCATAAGGAGCTTACCATCTTTCTTTAGCATACCCATAAGTTTAACAAGAACTTTTTTTTGAAGCTTCCACTCCATCAGGTTAATTAAAAATCTTTGCGATACTATGAAATCATAGTTATTGTCTAGACTATATTGTTTAAGAAAATCAGTCTGTTTTAAGATTACATTCTTTTTCCCGCGTAACCTTTTCGAGGCTTTTAGCAGTCTTGTCTCTGAAAAATCTGCTCCATGAACAGTTGTACCAGGAATAGCTGAATATACAATTGTTCCTTCTCCTTCTCCGCAACCGGCATCCAAAATCTTAGAATCGCGAGTGATTCTTTTTCTTATTAGCTCGATTTCAGAATTAATAAGATTCTTGTCATACATCGACTCTACATTTTCCTTATTCCAATAGGCAAGAACTTCTTTATTGTTGTGTATCATATGTTAAATTATTTTTTTAATTATACTTGTGATCTTTGTAATTTCTTTTTTTGTGAGATTGTAAGCCAATGGGAGACATAATATTCTTCTCGAAATATTCTCAGATACGGGCATCCGTGAACCTCTTACGTAACCCAGAGTGTTCAGAGAGGGGAAGAAATACCTTCGAGGGGAAATATTATCCTCACGTAGAGCTGCTACTGTTCTTAGTAGAGATTTCTCATCTGGGAAGATAATGGGATAGTAAGAATAATTATATTCCGTCCCAGTTCTCATAGATAGTCTTACTAGAGATGTATTCTCGAATGCTTTAGTGTAGGAGAGACTTAAAGATTTTTTCTTGTTGATCAGTCGTTTTACTTGAGGTAGGACACATAGTCCCATGGCGGCGTGCAACTCAGAACTTTTAGCATTTATGCCCAGCCCCAAGAAGCTCTCCGGTTTTTCTTTATCAGCATGCCCGAAGTTACGCATGTAGAAGATTTTTTGTGCAATAGCATCATCATTTGTTATAATAGCCCCACCCTCAACAGTGTGAAATATTTTAGTTGCGTGAAAGCTTAGTATTGAGATGTCGCCATATTTAAGGATTGATTTACCATTATATTTTACGCCGAACGAATGTGCGGCGTCGTATATTACTTTTAGTCCATTTTTCTTTGCTATTTTTCGGATTTCTTCTACGTTACACGGATTGCCATAGACATGTGTTGCAAGAATTCCAGTTGTTTTTTTTGTTAGTTTATTCTTAATCTCACTCGGATTAATGGTTAGAGTCTGTGGATCAATATCGGCAAAGACTGGTTGGCACCCTTCCCATACTAGGCTTGAGGTTGTGGCAATATACGAAAAAGGAGTTGTTATGACTTCTTTTTTTAGGCCTAAGGATTTTATAGCGATTTGCAGGGCCATGGTCCCATTAGCCACAAAAAATAAGTGCTTTACTCCCAGGTATTCTTTCAATTTTTTCTCCAATTCAATAACAAGGGGGCCGTTATTTGTTATCCAATCACCTTTCCATATCTTGTTTAGGTATTGGGAATATTTTTTGAGAGGTGGTAAATAGGTTTTAGTTACATTAATCATTGTTTTTTATTGAATTAAGACATAGTCTCTTCTTTAGGCCTCGCAATTTTAGTCGTCATAAGGTAATAAAATCTATTATAGGCATGATAAGTTTTGTACTCTTTAAAATCGTCAGATAATAAGTGCTCGATTCTTCAAGACTTCTTTTTTGTGGAAATACCTGCGGAAAATATTTGAATATAAGGGAACTTTTTCTTTTAGGTAAATATGGATCTTGACCATAGTATATGTGATTTTATATTGCAGGTATTTCCATGAATTGGGCTTAATCTGAAAGCTGGGCGTGAACAATGGCTCAAGAATATTTAATTTTACGATAATCTCCCCTAACTCTTTTGTGTATGGCTTGTAGATAAGATTTTTTACTCGTCGGCTGAGTTTATAGGCATAATCAAACAACAAGAAATCTTTAGGAGAGTAAATCCTAAGTGAACTAAAATGATAGAAGATAAGTAGATCACTGTCAACATAAAGAGATTTCTCGTCTTTTATTATCTTGTACTGGCTTACGTTGAATGGGGCCAGGTTGACCCCTCTATCTTCCGAGATGCAAACGCCGGAGAATTCTCGTGGCCACTTATCTAGGTATTTTTGATTACTATAGAAGCCGTCCGAAAAACGATTTTCACAATATTTGATACAATCTTCGCGCCATTCTTGCAAACAAGCCAATCCGATCGGATTGTTTTTAAAACACATTATCCCATTATTAAAAATACCGACCTTATGTTCTAGCTGTTCTCTTTTCTCTGGGAAGCGGTGTGGGGTTATCAATATATTAAAAGATGCGTTCTGTCTGAAGTTTTCGTAAAATTTAATCGGAGAGGAAAATCGTCTAGATAGACTACCATGTCAATTTCAGGATTCTTATCCAAAACGTATTTGATAAATGGAGGTTTTAATGTGCCAAGATAAAATCTGGAAGCCTCATTTTTTACCGCAAGTAACTCAGAGTCTTCTAATTCTGTCATACTTACCAGGAGCATATTGTCAAGATTAATTTTTTCAAGCAGGTCGTATGATTCATCATCTAGGCACATTACCCAAATTTTAAAATTCGGGCAAAATCTACATAGAGAATTATACAAAGCCAGTCCGTGTATTAGATATTTTTTATCTAGAAAAGTACAAAAATTATAATTCATGTTTTTTAGCTATTATCGCATAACCGAGGGCTATGCCTTTGTTGCCAGATATGTGATCTAGAATTAAAGAAATTGCTTGTATTGGGAAACAAATTACTAAAGAAAAGAGTTTCTGGACAACAAATCTTTTATAATAACTCCTTATTTTAACAGTATTAAAACAAGTATCAAATAAAAAACAGGACATTAGCTGGCCGACAGTTCCAAAAACACCCGAAGTTGGTTCGATCGTCTCAACTCTTAGACCAGATTCTTTGAGTAGTTTTTTCAAACCAAAAGTCGTGTATCTTCTGAAGTCAAAGGGTATCGCATGCTCATTCCAAACGAAGGGGATTGTGATAAATAAAATACCTTTTTCTTTGAGAACGCGGGCCATCTCTTTGGTGAGGACTTCGGGATTTGCGGAATGTTCGAGAACTTCCGTGCAGATTACTAGGTCAAATTCCTGATCGTCAAAGGGTATGTTCTCACCATCATAGAATTTATCTACATTTTTCAAGTTATCGTCGTGACCAGCACCCTTGACGTCAATGCCAATATACTGACAATTCTTGAAAATATTCTCGTAGGGCTTAGTGCCACAACCGACGTCTAATATTTTTTTATTTTTAAAATTACATTCTCTTGAAAGAGCAGTAATTCTTTTAAAGCGCCATCGGCGGGTGATAAATAAGGGTTTGAATAAAATAGCATACCATTTTGGCTGGAAGTCATTTCTATTATTGGAATCATTAATTTGAGTTAGTATTCTTCTGATTGTCTTATTCATCTTACTATTTTATGCAAACGTCTAAGAAATCTATCTGCTATGGGGTATTTTTTTAGCAACGGTTTTAGTCTGGCTCTGTATCGTCTTGCTCCTACACGTATTTTGGCTCCTAGGGATAGCTTTTTAAAATAAATATCTCTGAGTTGTTTTACCTCAGGTGCCGTTATGGTAGTTTCTATGGTGTCCATACTGCCATTTAGGCCAGTTACATGAAAAATGGCCAAATCGTCTTTTATTTTATGAGGCCTAGTTCCAACAGCTAACATTTTTAGCCAAAGCTCATAGTCGGTGGGATAGGGGAATGCCTTTCTTATGCCACCAACCCTAAGGTACGTTTCTTTTTTAAAAAAAGACGAGATCGTGGGTATTAAATTTCGCTCAACCATCATTTCGAGTGTTACGTTCGTCTCGTTGCCGAGTCGTGAGTGTATGCTGCCGTCCGTATTAATAGAGTTGGTCGCAGAATACACCCATTCAATGTTATGATCTTGAAAGGCCAAGTTTACTTTATGAAGGGCTCCCGGTAAAATTTCATCATCATGGGGTAATAAACCGAGTATTTCTCCAGTAGCTAGTCGATAACCATTAATAAGGGCGTCAGCGGCATTATTATCGTCTTCATATGCAATTGGTATCCCGTATTCTTTGAATATCTCTTTGGTATTATCTATGGATGGGCCGACGCAGGCTAAAATTTCAAGATTGGGATAGTTTTGTATTTTTAAACTATCCAATGCCCTACGTAAATATTTAGCGCCATTTTTTACTGGCATAACTATCGATATTCTTTTAAAATTTATTGGTGACTCTTCCATAAGAATTTGAATATCTTCAATTTATTGTCAAAATTTTACCATATTAAATAAATAAAACAAGAGTAAAAACATTTATGAAATCAAGACTTTTGTGCTAATAAAAAACCGCATCTTGATGCGGTTTAAATCCATGAAAAATTTAAAATTAGTGATGCCCAGCGATCTCTTCGTGAGGGTTCTTATTTCCGTAAAGATAGGCACCTCGACGGTTACCCCACCAGACCATCTTTTGGTACCACTCATCCCAGGATTTCCAGGTTTCGTTGGTACGATCAATGGTATAACTGTGGTCTTCGAATTTAAGCTGCTTTGTTTGACCGATAAGTGTGTACCTGTATATTTCCCAAATATTGTGAGATAAAGATATTCGCATATCATTATCTTGAAATGGCAACTTAATTAAAGATTTATTTAGCTTAAGTGCATCAAATAGTGGCCCAGTAAGTTGTCTTGGTCCTACAAGTAGCATCATCATCGTTCTGGCCTCTGCATATAATTTCTCCAATTTATTTTCTTGGCATACTTTTATAAATGCATATTCATCAGGTGGCCACAAAATGTCCAGATATTTCTTTGAGTGAAAGAATTCTTCTTGTGTGCCATTCTGAATACCTCGGGAGAATTCCTCAAAGAAGTCTAGTATTTCGGTAAAAACTGGCGATTGGCTAGATTGTCTCGGATGTTCCATAAACATTTCAAATATTTTGCGATAGGTAATCCCGTAAACTTCGTGCAAAATAATTATTGGTATTTGAAAAAGTTTATTGAAGTAAATTAGTCCTACCATATAACACAACGATCGAGTTTTGACCCAGTCTTCTCGAGACATGGTACTGGTTGCGATGACGAGTTCCTGATATTCTTCAATGTCATTGACGGCGGTATTCTTTTTACCATGTATATTTGTTATGGGCGTTCTAACAGTTTCCATTTGATACTTTCTTTGATATTCAGGATCGCCCATTTCCGCGTTAGGCAGTATAGAGAGATTATTAAACTGAATTCTATCATGCTGTCCTTCTGAAATTATTTCAGAGATACCATCCAATACGCTGTCGTATGTTTCCATCGGCATTGGGATAATATAATCAGTCATGGTGTAAATTCCTTGAGCGCGGAGACGCTTTTGATTTTCTTGATACTCTTCGGGCCTCATATTTTCTCGTCGAACAGCTCTAAGAGTTTGAGGATTTTTAGACTGTATAGACATGACCGTAGCCTTACTTAATCCTGCTTCCTCGAGTATCTTAATAGCTTCAAGTGTGTGGGGTTTTGGGTTTTTAGCATTCTGCACGGAAACGCCTTCCGGATAGCCAGTAGCTTTTTTGACTTCGGCTAGGTATCTAGCTATTTCAATATCTTGTTTAAGGATCCCAAAATTAGCATCGGCTAAGAATATATAAGGTATTTTATGCTCTCCGAACCAAAGGGCTTCTTGCCTAATATTGTCCATAGAGAAAGAACTTATTCTATCCTCGGTAGCACCTCCCCAATCACAATATGTACATTGATAGGGACAGCCACGATTGGTTTCCCACATAGCTATCCACTTCTGTTTTGGGTTTGCCAGTATTAACGGATCGAAAACGTGTGTCAAATACGGTGAAGGAACCTGCATCAGATCGCGCATTCTTTCGAGTTTATCATTATGAATAAAATTTGAGCTTGAATCCAAAAAACTAATTGATGGAATCTCGCTTAAATCTTCACAATTATCAATAGCCATTCGTTCTAATATTATTTTGAATATCTTCTCACCCTCACCATGGCAAGCGATGTTTATAAACGGGTATTTGCGATGAAATCTCTCTGTAATGCTCATCTTTTCTTGTTCTAAACTTTGTACCCGTTGGTTGCTTGTTTTAACTCTTCGGAACTGTTTTTTACCATCAGGTACATGAGGGCCACCAAATACTATGATGATATTTGGTTTTAATCTCTTCAGTTCTCTGGCGATTGCTAACGAATTCTCAAAATTCCAAACATAAACACTAAATCCTACAATGTCAGCTTCAATTAAAATTTCTACTGCCTGAATGTATAGATTGGCATAAGAAATTCATAATCATCAGCATAGACTAGATGTTCTTGAGCATAGGCCTGAAGTGTTCCAATTGAAAGGGGTAGGTAGCATTGGTCGGAGAAGCTACTATTTAGTTGAGCTAGACCGACTCTTATTTTCTTAGTAGGTTTCTTCGCAGGCTTAAGTTTATATGGATTTTCGCCAATCATTTTTAGAGGGATCATCGTTGCCACTCTAGCTCCTATTGTAAAGGTTCAATGTTAATTTTATACACTAAAATATGTTTTCTGGCAATAAAAAGCGGACATTGTCCGCCTGCATAGCATTTTTATATAATATTTCCTCCAAAAATATCATATTGTTTTGAGATTAAGTTGGGGTTATTGACTATCCATTTTTTAGTTTCTAAGATCCCTGTCTCTAAAGTTATTTCTGGCCTGAACCCAATTGCTTCTAGTCGTGTAGTATCTAGGAGTCGTCTCTGGTCACCAGCGGGCTTGGTAGTATCAAATATAATCTCGGGTCCATAATTTGCATCTCTAATTAATATTTCTACCACCTCTTTGATAGTTGTGGGCCTCCCACTACAAAGATTAACTGGGCTGATTGCTTTTTCTGCTGCGAGAATCATTCCTCTGGCCGCATCTCTAGCATGTATAAAATCTCGTATCTGGGAGCCATCTCCCCAAACTATTATTGGATTTTGTCTCTCAGCAAATTTTCTAATAATAGAGGCCATAAATAACGAAGTATCTGGATTGAAATTATCATATGGTCCATAAACATTGGACGGTCTGACTATGGCAGTATTATTCCAACTATGCTCAATTTTATAGGCCTCTATTTGAAGTTCGCCCATTCGCTTTGCCCAGCCTGCAAACCAGTCATTTTTTGATGGCATAGTTATCCAAACATCATCTTCTTTGAGAATTTCTGCCGGATGATAAACCGCGACTGAGCTAGCAAATAAATATCCGCCAACCTTATTTCTTAATGAGGCTTCGGCTAAATTAGCACTTAACTTACGTAGAGTATCAAAAAATGTAGCAGGGTGTTTCCGCATCATCAGGGGTGATCCCTTAACACATAAAAGGTTAAAAACATAATCTATGCCCATAGTAACTTCAAGACAACTTTGTTGGTCGGTCAGGTCAACCCTTTTAAATATTGCCTTAGGATGAGCTCGAGATGGATCGTCAAGGGAAGCAATTCTCACTTCGGCCCCCTGCTCTATTAGTAGTTCAACTAAAGGAATTCCTATAAGGCCAGTTCCGCCAGCGACAAGGACTCTTTGTCCAGAAAAGTGGGGTATTCTCAAGATTTATCTCCTGACATTGTCAATAAAACTGGAATGATAATAGAATAATATTATGATTTCGTCCAATAAATAAAAAAGCCACTCATTTTTGAGTGGCTTGGAGTTTTTATTATAACCTATCTTTTGCGGTCTTTAGGTACCAATCAATGGTTTGTCGTATGCCTTCATTGATATCAATCCGGGGTCGCCATCCCAAAAGATCTTTTGCTTTTGTTGTGTCTAGTATTATATTTGTATCAATTGATTGCCTGGTTAAGTCATAATGGATGGGCAGACTTTTACTTGCTAAGGAGCACATCTTTTCTACCAGCTCTCTTACTGATAATGAGTATCCAGATCCTACGTTGAATACGGATGAGCCATCGATTTTATGTTTTATTGCCATCTCAATGAAGTTAACTAAGTCAAAGACGTGAAGGAAGTCTCGGCGTTCATGGCCATCTCCCCAAACAATGGAAGGGGACATTATCTTTTCTATTGTAGCAGAGAATACGTGGCCTTTATTCGTATCAAATTTATCGAATGGGCCGTAATTATTGGAGTGTCTTATAATGGTAAAGCGTGTTCTATCGAATCTGCTAAAAAAATGGCACAGATCTTCAGAAAATAATTTCATTCTCGCGCCGGTATAATAACGCGGATGGATTAGAGATAAATTAACGTCGGTTTCTTTTAGGGGAGTGGCACTATTCGCTGGATAAAGTACAGAACAGCTAAGAAAAATAAAATGGGAAACGTTGTTTTCATGCGCGCTTTCTATAAGGTTGGTATTGATGCGGATATTATTAGTGATATATCTTCCTGGATTAGCCACGACTGCCCCAGAACCATCAGTTATTGCCGCTGCATCGATTACGACATCCATACCTTTGGTTACTTCTCTTGCCCATTCTTGATCGGTCAAGTCGGCCCTTATCAATCTTTTGTTTTTTGAGAACCTTCTGTTCAAGTAGGTTCCGTAGACATCAAGATCTGGCCTTTGCGATAATATCTCGAATAGATTTCTTCCAATAAATCCGCTAGCTCCACAGATCAGAATCTTTAGCATATAGATCTCGTGATACCACCATCGACATCGTAAGAATGACCAGTTAGGAAATTTGCATTGGACGAAGCTAGAAAGACTACTAAATTGGCCACATCGCTTAATTTCCCCATTTTGCCAAGAGGTGATTTTCTATCTTCTTCTTTCCTCATTAACTCTTCGGCTTGCTTGGTTGTAATTCTTTCTCGTTTTGCTCTATCTTTTATATTTTGTTCCCATCCTCCTCCAAGAAGGGTGCTGGGGCATATCGTGTTAACTAGTATTCCATATCTACCAAAATCTGTGGCCAAATTTTTAGTTAAGTTGATTATGCCAGCCTTTGCCATGCCGTAATGGGGATTTAATCCGGTGAAGCTTGGCTGATGGGCCGATAGACTGGATATATTAATTATTCTTGCTTGTCTAGATTTTTTAAGATAAGGGAGGGACGCTTTTATAAATCGTACAGCACTCATAAAAGTAATGTCAAATGATCTTTGCCAGTCTTCCTCGGTAAGATCTTCAAATGTCCCAAATCTTTCTATGTTGCCGATATTATTTATCAGGATATCTAATCGACCGATTTCAGAGAGCTTCGCATCTAGAAGTTGTCCCAACTTAGGATCAGTTGCATCACAAACAAATTGATGGATTTGAATTCTATGGGCACAACCACACTTTATCTCATAAGCCGTGTTGGCAACTTTGTTATTCTGCCGGCCATTAATAATCACAGATGCTCCTTCAGCTGCCAATGCTTCAGCAATAACTTTTCCGAGACCACTACTTGAGCCAGTAATTAGAGCTATTCGTCCAGAAAGATTGGTGTCCATTTTTTACCTCCTCCTTTTCTCTAAAATGGATGTTGCTAATAAAGTTATTGCAACTGTTTTCATATCGGATATCTTTCCGCTTGCTATCATTCTCATCCAGGATTTTAAGGGCAATGTCACGGTTTCTAGATGTTCATTTTCGTCAATTTTAGGCATTC
>Ga0076178_132_pt2 | contig 7624 bp, 5 predicted proteins | sample RifGroD2_FD_67803 | JGI IMG/M metagenome (GOLD analysis project Ga0076178, IMG submission 67803) | Parcubacteria (Yanofskybacteria) bacterium GW2011_GWD2_39_48
CTTTAAATTATCTGCATCGGCTAATTTTTGTACTTTTGTTTTCATTTTGAATAAATAAAAAACGGTTTTTCAACCGCAGACGTATCTCATATAAAGCATAAGCCCTGTATGAGTGTGTCGACCAGAGATACTCATAGGGGTAATCACGTCGAGGAGACTTCTGGCTTCCGCCCGCTCCTTGTCTACGGCCCAACTCTACAATCATATCAAAACCAATATATATGTCAATGGCTTACTGCCCTATATATTTCGCCCTATTAGCAGTATGTTCCCAGCCTGTTCTTGAATAAATAATCTGGCCCGCTTGGTTAGAAAGATAAAAAGTATACGGACTTTCTTGTGGATTCAGAGCTGCTTTAATTGATTTAATTCCAGGATTTGATATCGGTCCCCTTTGCTAGTATAAGTATTGTATTCGGAATCAATTCTAATCTCTTTACCAACTGTGATCTGAGATACATCACAATTAATCTTATCTCCTGTTGCCTTAAAATTTCTAAGACAAGCTCCATAGCTCACCGTTGCATCAATTTGAAGAGGCATGCCCATCTTTAAGCGTTTATATATTATACCCGCAACAATGGCCATATCTTTTTCGCTCCTAACTTCTTTTTCAAGCATCGATGCGATTATGACAATCTCTTTTTTCTTGTCTAGAGTAAGATTTTTTAACAATTCCTCCGTCTGTTTATTATAATTTTCTATCATTTTTGATCCGATAGTCTTTATAACAGCTTCTCTCTTTAGTGAATCGATAATTCCACTACTAATCGTTGCCTTGTTATCTTCTACAAAAATTGCATTGTCTGCATTAATTTTATAAGTGTCTGGGAATAATTGTCCTTCGTTGGACGCATATGTCTCTGCAAACTCTGATTTCTGAATGAAACCTAGCTCAGCAAGCCTTTCATCGATTTCCCAAATATTGTAACCTTCGGGTATAAAAGTAGTTATATCTTCTGGCAATGATAGGCCCTTACTTAATTTAGTTAGGACTTCGGTTAAACTCGCCCTATCTTTAAATACATAGTTTCCGGCTTTCAAATTCTTATCCTCGCCCAATGCCGCAGCATAAACCATAAACAGATATTTATTCCTAATAACGCCACTATCACGCAATTCACTGGAAATTTGAGACAATGATAAACCTCTAGAAATTCTAACGGTAATTTGCCCCTGATCAAGTCTAATTGGGAGCCAGACGGCGAAAATTAATGCTAAAACACAAATTACCGCTATAGTCAGCGCGGTAATTTGTGTTTTGTTTAGATCCCTAAAGTGTAAAATCCTTTCCTTAATTTTGAATTTATCCATGCCCAACCATTATATCATAAACCTACGGTAATGGCTTCTGATCAATGGCTTTCTCTTTGGTAGCTGCTACTCCACCTTTTCTTAGTTCTTCAAGTTTTGTCAGTACGGTTGCATTGTCTTTATTCGCTTCTGTGGCTAAGATTTTTTCCATTTGCTCAATGGCGCCAGTGTAATCTTTTCTTTCTTCAAGTAATAGTCCGAGATACCATCGAGCATTACTATATTCTGGTGACAGAAATATAGCTCTTTGCATAGCTGCTATAGCTTGATCTTTGTTGTTGGCTCTTGAATATAATAATCCAAGTTCGAAGAATAAGCCTGGCTGATTAGCGTTAGCAGGAGCAATCTTCTCAAGTTGAGCAATAGCTTCGGCAGTTTTACCCTCTCGGTCATATACTGTGCCTAGATTATAAATAGCTACTCCATAGTTATTGGCCAGCTCCACTGCTTTCTTGAACGCCTCTTCTGATTTAGCAAGTGTATCCTCGACGTCTTTCTTTAATTTCGTAGCGCTATCTCCGGTTGCATTTTGAGCTAACTGTCTGGATAGATCAGACTTAGCAAGATAAGTATTGCCAATACCCAGATAGAGCGAAGCGTCTCCGGGTCTAAGTTCCAGGGCTTTATTATAACTATCGGCTGCCAGTTTATCTACGCCATCCACAAGACCTAAAAGTGCTTGATAAACATTTCCGAGATTAGACCAGTTTGCCGATTCTCGAGGACTAATCTGGGTAGCTTTCTGGGCAGAATCAACCGCCCTAGACGAATAACCTTGAATATTTTGAGCTTTAAGGTTGGCATCCTCACCTTTCTCGGGAACTCTGTTAATCTCAACAGACAGCATATTAAGCGCAATCTGTGAATCTGCGCGATAAAATCTGTCATCATAGGAGCTCCACCCAACAGCAGTTGCCATACTATCCTGCGCTTTCTTGTAGCTATCTAGAGAAGTTTTAGTATCAGCAGATGACTGGGCATTGTTTCCCATAAGATTTAATTTCAACGCACTTACATAATTAATATCGGAAGCATATATCGCGGCACCGAAATAAACACCTACCAGAACTAAGATCAGTCCGGCGATAAAACCTAATGATGCAGTTAATGACAACCAGGCCTTGTCCTCTACGCTGAAAGATTTTTTTTCTTGGCCCCAAAGAGATAGTGCCATCAACGCCAAGGCTACGTACATTACAAACATAATGGTCGTATTGAATGGATAGAAGAACATGGCAACAAAAACAGCAAACACAAATGATAACATACCAACAGTATCACCCGATTCATCACTACGAATTGTATTTCTAGACTTAATAATCCCCCAGACAATAGTCCAAATCAGGAATAATAAGGCTACGACTCCCACTAATCCATTCTGCGTTACCATATTCATAAATTCAGACGTTGCGTCGCTAAATTTAGTCGTAGATAGAGTGGTATCGGCTAGTTTATATGCACCATATTTATCAAAAGCTAATGAGAAATTCTCAGGCCCATATCCGAATACGATACTATCTTTTAAGGATTTAACGGCAACGTCACCAGAAAGCTGATAAGATGGCGCGATCTCTACAGGTAAGTTTTTCTTTACAGCATTAATATTAAAATTAATGACAAGTAAAAATACTCCCAAGACTATTACCGTCATTGGTAATAAGAACCTAGACATCCTGAATTTGGCAGCTCGCATATTCTCAAATACGATCATGCCAACCATACCAGCGATTGCCACCGTCCAAAGTACCCACCAATTAAGGATAACTAATATAGCTAAAGCTACTACAACGCCAACTTTATCAATAAAGAGAAATCTCAAATAACCAGTTGTAATTTTTAATTTATTAAATAAAGGTAAGCTTAATGCCGCTAATAGCCCCAAAGCATTTACAGATCCTATTGTATTAAAGGATCGGCTCTTGATAGCTGCGGCCCAGACAACATGTAATCCTAAAATTTGCAACAATCCGTACAATAAGGCTATGGCTATGGATAGAGAAAAAACTCTTCTCAGAGCCTTGCCACCATCTTCAAATGTATTAACCGATAAGAAGTAGAATATTGTGAGAGCAACAATTGACACTAAAGAAGTGCTGAGACCGTCTCCAGCACCAAACATACTTCTATATTTTATAAATGAAAAAAGTGTAGCTAATATCGTAGCTCCGAGTACAGCTAGAACAGATAGATCTAAGAGATTGGAACGCCAATTTAATTTTCCAGAGGAGACTATGCTTAATAGCCATAAAATCAGACCCACGCCAGATACAATAATTAACAACAACTGTTTATTGTACTCAAGCGGACTAGAATTAAAAGTTATCACTAGCAATGGCAATAAAAAGGCACCTACCAAAAGGATCGTACGAATGATTTTACTATAAAAAGTGGCCTTCTGCTCACCTTCTTCGTCAAAACGAGGGCTAACTGGATCTTCAAACGATGCCGTTACAACTCTAAACTCATTGCCAGGAGTAGAAACATCAGTTCTTCCCCTTCGAAGAAAATTAAATGCCATGCATTTATAGAGTTTAATACCTTGAGCATTTAGCATTCCAAGTAAATACTCAAACCATTAAGACTCTGATTACATTCTATAACATTATTCTCAATATGTTATCCACAGAAATTACAAAGGCTGCCATTGCGCAATGGCAGCCTTTGTAGTGGTTTTTGAGGTTTTATGCGGTTATTTAGACACTCCTTCTGATATCTCGTCACTCATGAGGACTTCGCGCAATTCTTCTTTCTCGTCTAGTAATTTATAACTATCGTCCACGAAGTGACCATACTCTTTCCTAGTCTTGAATTGATCCAAGATAAGCTCGCTACCAGTCACCAAAGAAAACGATTGGTGTGACAGATAATCTTGGTAGCTACTCCAGTCATACTTCAAAGAGTCGCTAACAATCTTTGCCTTCTTTGGATTTTGATGAATATAGGCAGATAGCCACAGTAATTGCTTGTTACCTATAACTGGTACTTGCTTGTATCTATCCTGGAATACGTGTCCCACTCGTTTGTATTTAGTATTAAAGTACTTTGAATAACTTGTCATCAACCTTAACATCAAGGCTGAAATCGGTAATTCTGTATTTTGTCTAATCATCATATGAAAATGATTGGGCATCAAGCAATAACACAGTAAAGAAAACGACTTGTCTGGTAATGGGACTATCCTAGAACCCGGTATAGACAAGGATTCTTCCGGAAATAAATACTGACGAATACGAAAAGTAAAGAATGAATAATCTTCACTATTTTTAAATATATTGATTTTATCATTACCTCTATTATAGATGTGATAAATACCATCTTTTGATGAATTTTTATAATCTCTATTATTCATAGTTTTACGGTCTTATACTCTCATTAAATTACAAAGGCTGCCATTGCGCAATGGCAGCCTTTGTAATTTCTGTGGATAACCCTAAAGGCGGCCAGTAGGCCGTCTTTAGGGTTGGGCTTGGCTGGATTTGAACTAGATCGGGTGAGACATATCCCGGCAAAGACTGGACGAGCAAAGCTCGTCTCTAATGAAACCACGGCCGTAAGGCCGTGGTTTCATTCTTAAGACAATCTAAGGTGATGAGAAGCTAGGGAGTTGATTTAACTGGGACTTCGAGTGCTGGGGTTGGAATTGGAGTAGATGCTGGTGTAGCTTCTGGCGTAGGCTCAGGGGTCGGAGTTGGGGTTGGGTCAGCTGGGACTTCGGGAGTAGGTGTTGGAGTTTCCACTGGAAGCGAACTGACCTCTGGCTGAGGAGTGGGAGTAGTAGTTATATCCCCTACTAGTACGGGTATAGGCTCTGTACTTGGAGCTGGAGTTGTATCAGATGTTGGTGCAGGAACAGAGTTTGAATCTGGAGTTGATGTCGGAGTCGGAGCAACCTTATCTTCAAAGCCTTTGCGGCGGGCAATTGCCATCCAATCAAACTTACCGGTTGATGACCCATTAAGCTCTTTGACGATAATTCCATATGGAGTCTTAGTTGCAACATAGAGTTGACCGGTAATAGTGTCGGTGACAGGAGTTAAGAGAACTTTTAAAGGAACCTGGTCCGAAATTACAGAAGTAAATGAGAAGTCAAAGTATATTCTTGCTTCACCATTCACTAAGTCCCCTGTCCCAGTAAGCTGAATCTCACCACGAGTAGAATCAACGCCATAAGTAGCTAGGTAGTTACCATTTTCTTCCATATCAAGTTTGGATTGGTCAGCAGCTTTGGCACCATTGCCTTCAAACATGGAACGAGTTTGATCATCAACATTCGGAGCCAATGATACGTCTCGGCTTAACCAACCACTAAACATCATGGGCAAATCAAAATTCCAATTAAAGGCACTGATGGTACTATGATATGTTTTATTAATACCCTCGGCTATAACATCGCCCTTGGCCCAGATGGATTTAAACATTGCAGTTATGTTTTCGGCCAAGGCTGCAATAACTTCAGAAATGGAGCTACCGCTAGTTGATCCTACGGTGACACTGCTTGAAGTATTAGCAGAGTTCTCAAAAGTTGAGACCGAAGGAGACCAATATGTTGGATTAACATAAACCTTAATCTTGTCATAAGAACCAGAAGCAATCGTATCGATCGGCTCAAGGGCCATACCAATGGTCATCCCGCCAGACACAGCTTTGACTGCCACCCCTGGAATCGTAGAAGAGATAGATAGCCTATCGCCCGCTTCAATGGATCCGTTTTCAAGAGATACTTTAACATCAGACTTGCCAGAGAAAGATACGGAAGTAGAAGCAATACCGCTCAAGTTAAGATCGCCAATACTAGTTACCACTCCGGCTACGCCCTCCCCGCCCAAAGCTACTCTGAACTCACCCGATCCAGATGCATAAGATACAATGTCACCAATACCTAAATTAGACGAATTAGAAAACTCCGCAGTCTCATTCTCTAATCTAACCAATCTTAACTCCTGGTCTTGTTGCACCAAATGAGTGTAGACATTAAATGCATCTTGTCTGAAACTAACCAGATCACCTTTATCGTTATAATTTAACCATAATTCCTTGGGTAAACCTGAGTTTTCAATTTCTTCGGCACTAAAACCTATAGTAGGAACACCTGGGTCTCGTTTGTAGGAAAATTTTATAGCATTTAGTTTTAGAAATGGATTTATATCTCCCATCCAGTTCCTTTCAAGAATATTCTTAGTTTTTTCTGAAGAAGAAGATACGTATAGGTAGCCCGTTCCTCCCATAACTATAGCCGTACCAGTACTACTGCCCATATTCAAGGCTTGAATCGGACTTGTATCAGTAACTCTTACAGCCGCGGCATAAAGGCTTCCCCACTGCTTTGCGGCAGATCCAAGATTATATGACATGGTATTGGCTGGGGTAGTGTGATTCCCGACAGTCACGCCACCAGTACTTGATATTGTAAAGCTGGAAGGCGACGCATCGTATAGATTTAATTCAGCAACAGAAAGATAGACATCTATAATAACGATACGGGGTTGTATTAGAGAAAGTATATTCTCTCTGCTCGTTACTACCCCAAGCAGAAACATTAGTCTGGTTATCTAGTGTCGTCCAGCTGGTACCATTATTGCTACCTTGAAATGCCCAAGTCTTAGGACTTCTGGTAGTGTAGGTTAGTGTACCAGTTAGTATATACTTAGTAATCGTTTTCTCATTACCAGATCCAAGATCTAAAGTTAGTCTACCAGTAGCAATTCCGTTAGCGATCCATCCGTAATCATTGATAACTTTATCGAAAGCGGTATATGCATAATAAGTCGTATACGTGCTACTTGCAGAAGCGACATAAGGAGAGGGGGTCGAATTTGATGTTAATGTTGGGATATTGTCACTTAGAGAGTTGGGTGGAGCGTACACTTGGAACATAGCGCTTGGCTGTGTCGTACCAATACCAATATTGCCACCCTTAGCAATTCGAAAGATAGAAGTTCCCGACGAAGAAGCAATGTTAAGCATATCGTAATCCCCAGAAGTACCCCATATATCAAGTTGAGTAGCCGGTGCTGTCGTCCCTATGCCAACATTGCCACCAGCCTGGAAAGTAACTCTATCTCCGCTAGAGGTTCCCTGTTCATAGAAACGCATATCAGTATTGCTACCATTTGTCGCCGGATATAATATCCATCCCTTAGACGATAAGGAAGAATTATATAAAGATATACCATTTGTACCACTAGCAGTACTAATTTCTAGCCTACTTCCAGGCCCCGTCGTCCCAATTCCGACATTACCTGATTTAGTAACTCTTAATACTGAGGTACCAGAAGAAGAAGCTAGATTGAAGATATCATTGTTACCTGAT
>Ga0076178_137_pt1 | contig 6799 bp, 4 predicted proteins | sample RifGroD2_FD_67803 | JGI IMG/M metagenome (GOLD analysis project Ga0076178, IMG submission 67803) | Parcubacteria (Yanofskybacteria) bacterium GW2011_GWD2_39_48
GCTATATACAGTTGAACTACCATCAAAAACAATCAAATTTTTTCCATTGTTTTGTAGACCAACATTATTAACATAGACTAATGGTACCCTACATTCTGATACGAGTTTTTTAACGACACTGTGTCTTTTACGATTCTTTTGCCAGCCCCAAGGTGACGCGGAAATATTTACAAGGATATCGGCACCTTTTCTAGCTAAAATCTCGCCAGGATTATAAGGATAGTCGTCATGCCACATGTCTTCGCAAAGCATTAAACCAATCTTAACGATACGCTCATCTTTTAAGGTCACAGGAAATACATTATCAAACCTCTCCAAGCCCTCTCCGCTTTCCTGAGCTAGTTTCCTCAAAGAATAAAAATGCCTATCATCGTCAAACATTCTATAGTTTGGCTGAAGTGTCTTAACTGTTTGACCCAATCGAACACCATTACTATAGATAACCCCGTCTTCACCACGCATCTTCTCATCATAGACCGGCAGACCGACAATTACGGTTATACCATCCCTGGAAGCCTCAATGAGACCAGCATCACATAATTTATTTGCATCTCGAATAAAATCTTCTCGCTCGAACATGTCACCGATAACATAGCCTGTAACGCAAAGCTCGGGGAATATTATAATATCAACTCCATTCTCCTTGGCCTCTGCCACTTCTTTTAGAATATATTGGACATTTAGATCTGGTCGACCGACCACTACTGACATTTGGGATATCCCCAATCGAAGATTGTTTAAATTGTTTAATAGGTCTTTAGTATTATTCATACATAAATATTACCTTAAATGACCATCCATGTCGATTCTTTAATATTGACAGACGACCATATTTATTATATATAATGATTAGGCCTTTAACAACTGGAAGGAGTCGAAGCGTGTCCATTCTACCTCCCGATTACCGCTTTTGTCCATATTGCGCGACACCCATATCAGATCGCATCGAAGAAGGCAGAACGAGACAATATTGCAAGCATTGTGACAGAAAATTCTTTCCTGTAGCTGGCAATGCTGTAGCCGGTGTTGCGGTCAGGAATCACCGAGTACTCATGGCTCAAAGAAATCGAGAGCCATATATTGGAACGTGGATGTTTCCTGCTGGTTTCGTCGAGTATGGTGAAGATTTATTAGAAGCTTTACCTCGCGAATTTAAAGAGGAAACTGGCCTATCAATTTCTAACGCCAAACTGATTGATATCATGCAATCCCGAGATGATCTTCGAAGCCCTGGCCATTTCGTGACTTTCTATGAAGTTGATGTCAAGGGCAAGGTCGTAAATAACGACCTCGAAGAAAATCGCAGAATTGAGTGGTTCCCAATCATGAGACCACCCGAAATTGGATTCCGGACGCATCGATCGATTATGGTCACTCTTCAAGCCAAGATGAAGGAAATGCCCGATCTATCATCCTGCGCGTTTTTTGGTGTAGATCTTCAGAACTGCTTTGGACACAAAAAGGGTGGTCTGTATGTAAAAGGATCTGAAAAAATCATCCCGGCTTGCAATCGTTTGATCGATGCGGCCGCTTACTGGGCAAAACTCACAATATTCTCCCTCGATTGGCATCCAGTTGATTCGGATCACTTCAAGAAGTGGCCACCACATGGTATAGCCGATACCTGGGATTCGCAATTTCTTAAATCTCTTATTGTGCCCGATTATAGTAAGATCGTAAGGAAAGCAACAAAAAAGAATGAAGATGGTTACGATCCTTTTGAGGGTAAATCAAGTTCTGGTGAAACAACCAACAAGATCCTCAAGAAACATGGTATCAAATCAATTGTATTCTTTGGTATTGCTACCGACTACTGCGTCAAAGCAGGCGTGCTATCTGCCCTTAAGAATGGATACAGAGCCTATATTGTAACCGATGCCTCTATTGCCGTTAACGTAAATCCAGACGATGAGATAAAGGCCATCAATGAAATGGTAGATGCTGGAGCAATTCCAATTACCGTAGAGGAGGTGCTCGCATGGGCCGAATAATCCAATCTTTACTCGACACCGACTTTTATAAATTTACGATGGGACAGGTAGTATTCAAAGAATTTCGTGATGTGCCAGTCAAATATGCGTTCAAACTAAGGACGCAGGGAATCGATCTATCGAAGATCATTGACATGGCCAGGCTTCGACGAGAATTAGACCACGTCATGCAGCTTCATCCCGACAACAGCGAGCTGCACTATCTCAGGGGCACTAATGAATACGGGGAAAGGATGTTCACAGAAGACTATCTCGAACATTGGAAGAATTTAGTCTTGCCGAAGTATTCATTGAGTGATGACTTTGTACTGGAATTCTCTGGTCCATGGTCGACAACGATCTATTGGGAAACGTTCGCCCTGTCTATAATCAGCGAACTTCTACATGAGGCGCTGCTCGAAAAGATGTCGCCATTTGAGCGCGAAGTCGTATACGCTCAGGGCAGAATACGCTTGAGCAAGAAGATCGCCAAGATCAGAAGCGAACCAGGACTGACGTTCAGCGATTTCGCAACACGACGTCGCGATTCGAGGGCCTGGCATGAATATGTCGTAAAGACCCTCATCGAAGAGCTACCGAAGACCCAGTTCCTCGGAACTTCGAACGTATGGCTCGCCATGAAGTATGGCCTGCTTCCAATGGGCACATCAGCCCACGAGATGTATATGGGTCTGTCAGGCATCATGCATGGTAGCGACGAAGAGATTCGTAACTCACATAACGAAGTCCTGAAACTCTGGTACAAGCACTATGGCAAGGGTCTTTCTATCGCACTGACCGATACCTATGGTAGCGATTTCTTTTTCGCCGACATGTCCATGGGTCAGGCCATGGAGTGGAAAGGGTTGCGACAAGACTCTGGCAATCCATTCGAGTTCGCGTTGAAGGCTATAAATTTCTATCGGGCCAGAGGAATTGATCCTCTGACCAAGCTCATCGTTTTCAGCGATGGCCTTGATGCTGACACGATGATCAAGCTGTACAGAAGATTCTCTAGCAAGATACAGGTAACATTTGGCTGGGGCACAAATCTAGCCAACGACCTGGGTCTCATTGTTCTATCGATGGTCGTGAAACTCGTTGAGTCAAATGGTCATGGAACAGTAAAACTGAGCGACAATATCGAGAAAGCCATTGGCAGACCCGAAGATATCGCAAGATTTAAGAAAATCTTTGGATACGATTCAACATACTCATCTATCTGTACTTATTAAATCATGGAGTGCCAATGGCACTCTTTTTTAATCTATTAAACATTCCGCACAATTACTTCGTAAGTATGCCTGTCTTGTAAATATTGACAAGATTTATAGACGTGCTATATTGACAATTACAGGAGGCAGACGCCATGAAAGTGTCAGTAGTACAGTGCTCGTGCAGTAACCAAAAACCTCACCGGAAACTGGAGACGGCCACCGGCCGGCATTCACGTGGATTCTTTGCCATTGAAGATGGCAAAGCGCTCCACGACGCGTCGAAGAAGAAACGGCTACAGTACAGGAAATTGAATCCTGCGGTCTGCCGCAGAACGATCCGAAGGCACCGCCGCCACCGCCACTTTCTGACAAAACGATTCGGCTTATCGCCGAGACGCTCGTCCGTAAAAAGCTGACGGACGAGTTTCCAGGGGCGGTTTTGGCTGGATACGAGATGGGGGCATTCAACCGCGAAGACGGCAAGAAGATCCTTGCCCTCGCCAAGTCGATGTCTCGGCGGATCTAGCTAGAAACACGTACGGGCGGCCCAAAGGGCCGCCCGCTTTTAATTCATCAATTATAATATTAGCCTTGTCTTTTCTTCTCTAAGTTAAGAAAATTATGAATATCGGTAACCGTGCTCATAAGTTGAGCTGGAAATATAATAGTAGAATTCTTTTCAGTCGCAATCTCGGCTAAAGTTTGCAAATTACGGAGCTGGAGTGCAATTGGATGAGCCATCATAATATCAGCTGTATCGGCTAATTTTTGAGCCGATAAGAATTCACCCTCGGCTGAGATAATCTTAGCTCTCTTTTCTCGTTCAGCTTCGGCTTGTTTGGCAATCGCTCTCTGCATATCTTCCGGCAACTGGATATCTTTAATCTCTACGGAACTTACAACAACACCCCAGCTCTCAGTATAACTATCCAAGATTTTTGTAATTTCTGAATTTATCGTTTCTCTTTCAGAAAGAATTTCATCCAACTGAAATTTACCGACAATATTGCGTAATGAAGTTTGGGCAATTTGATCAATGGCCGCCTCGACGTTCTGAATGGCGACAATACTTTTAATCACATCGACGATCCGATAATATGCCACCGCCGAGACATCTACCGAAACATTGTCCTTGGTGATAATCTTCTGAGCCGGCACCGGCATGGTAACGGTTCGAAGATCGATTTTTAACATACTCTCAAAACATGCTTAGGCCCGGATCTCTTGTACCTACAATTTTACCAAATCGAAACACTACTCCCCGCTTATATTGCTTGACCGTACGCAAACCAGGCAAAATCACTAAAAAGAACAGAATTATGAGAATATATACAATGTTCATATATAGATTATTAGGTTATTACTAAAACAATACACCTTCTTCTAATTTATTCAAAGATAAATCAAAATAAAAAAGAGCTGGTCAGGCTCTTTATTTCTTTAACTATCAATCCAGATTAGGGGTTGGCTATACTAGTATATCTTCGATCACGTGATAATGTCTGCAAAATAGCCCTTACATCCTCGACAGTAACAGCAGCAGCGGCTTCACCTTCCTCTTTAATCGACACGACACGCTGTTGAAGGCGCAGGTCATCAATAGCACCACCCACGATTACGTTACCATTAAGATCAACAATTCTGTAACGCATAACCGAAGCCTTAATGCGATGACTGATGAGGTCATCGCTCCTTCCAGCTTGAGCAATACATTCGTCCACCAAATCCTCGATAACTTCCAGGCCATCCCAAGGAAATGCGCCTTGAATGTGAAACTCATAAGCTTCTTTAAAGTTTTCCCAGGTAACACCAAAACCATATGTCCAGCCACGCTTTTGTCGAATCTCCTTGAAAAGAACGTCTTCTAATACTCCACAGGCGCGACCCATGACTTTGGGACTTACAACACCTGGAATCGCGGCATAGCTATCAATAAATGAGTGGCCGGCTGCTTGCAATGAATAATCCGAGATTTTATGTATTAGTCTGCTCTCTTTCGGTAGATCAAAATGATCAATAGCAGATGCCAATGGAGTGCGTACTCCTGGTTTTTTAAAACCAAATGGACTTCTCTCAAGAATCATCGCAAATTCTTCCGGTTTCAAACCACCAACCGCGACGATACTAATATTGGCCGGGGTGTAATGCTGATCATAGAATCCCTGCATTTCTTCTTTTGATATAGTAGGAATTGATTCAGGCGTACCGAATGGCCTAACAAATCTTGCCAATTTGGTTTCGGGAAATAACAGTTGACGTCGCCTTAACTTCCTATCAAACATCCAGCGCATCGGAAATTTATTAGTAAACTCTTGAATAATAACCTGGCGTTCACGCTCAACCATATATTCAATTTTACAGTCCACTAACATGTGGCCGAATAGATCTAATGCTCTTTGAAGATGATCTTCTTCCAACGGTACTGTAAAGTCATAAGTAGTGGCGTCGTAATATGTCGTACCGAACGAAGCGCTACCACCAATTTCTTGAAAATATTGTCTAGCACTTTCTTGTGTCCATGGCTGGACATTCTCGGATATAAGATGCTCGACAAAATGAGCCACACCTTCTTCGCCATCAGGATCCTGTCTGGAGCCGCTATGCACTATCATTCCGACTTTCAACCAAGGACGATCCCAGGTGCCCCGTTGGACAGCTGGAATTTCTGCAAATCAGCGTATGGGTCCCACATTTATCTCACCCCTTTCGAGTGTTAAGGAACGAATTCAAGGTGTCCATATTATATACTGAATTATGAAGTTAGTAAAGCATAACTTTTATCGACTCTTTCTGGATTAGCTCAATGTGACTGGCCAGCTCGAGTTGGAGCCGTTAAACGGCCAAGCCCGACAAGGTTAATTTGGCTATCTAAGTCTTATCACAAACGACACGTCTCGAGCAGATTATTTATATAAACTAAGCGCGGAATATACTTTAGCTTACAGCTCCAAATGAATAAGTAATTTTTTGATTTGTTTTCTGAATATAATGAATACTACAGAAAGGGACATTACAATTGAAACAACAATAACATAGGCGATTTGATTTTTAACAAATTGGGTAGTGATATTGTTGGTTATAACGACATGAAGAACTAGTAAGGGAAATGTTGCCAAGAAGTATTCTTTAAAGGAGATTTTGGTTAATCCTGCGGCATAACTAATTGTATCCGCAAGAGGAGCAAAAACTACCCTTACGATAGTTAAGCCTTTCCAGCTACCCATGTATCTTAGCATTTTATCGGCCCACAAAATTTGTTCATCACTGAGCATTCTATTCATGATTTTTCGGCCATAAACACGGCTTATCCAAAATACAGCTGAATATCCTACGGCGTCGGCAATTACAAGATAAATAAACCCGGGCCAAAAACCAAAAAGAGCAGGAACCGCGAAATATATAGGCGTACCTCCCAATGGAGATATTATTATTGTAGAAACCTTAAGAATTATTAGCAAAAGTGGAGCCCAATATCCAAATTTCGATACTACCCCGACAATATCTTTAGCTCCCATAAGAAACCACGCTGAACTAATTACAACAATAAAAAATAATATAGCTACTAAAGTTTGCCAAATTTTATTATTTTTATTCACAGTAATTATTCTAACG
>Ga0076178_129_pt1 | contig 6471 bp, 7 predicted proteins | sample RifGroD2_FD_67803 | JGI IMG/M metagenome (GOLD analysis project Ga0076178, IMG submission 67803) | Parcubacteria (Yanofskybacteria) bacterium GW2011_GWD2_39_48
GGTAGCCAATAACAAGGGTCGCGAGAAGCGGCCTTTATAATTATCTTGATGAAACTATCTTTTGATGTTAATATATTCTAGTAATTTCCGCTCATAGCTTCCACCTTCGCTCGTCCGAGTGTCCGAGCTTCGGCGGACAGGTATAGTCTGAATATTGATATACTTGCCCTTCGAAGCTCTGACGTAAGTCAGGGCGTAGTAATTCCGCTCATAGCTCAGTTGGTAGAGCTGCTCCCTTTTAAGGAGAAGGTCCCAGGTTCGAATCCTGGTGAGCGGACATCAGATTGTTCGGACCATTTTTATGTTAATATAAGCTCATAATATTTAGTTTTCTAAATGAAATCCATATTTATAAATGAAACCAAAGATCTGGTCGGCAAAGAGGTTGAGCTGTTTGGCTGGATCCACGTTCGTCGCGACCATGGCAAACTTATTTTCATTGATTTAAGAGATCGCTCTGGAACTATTCAAGTTGTTTTTGTGCCATCCAATAAAGAGATATACGAATTAGCCAAAACTTTACGCTCAGAGTGGGCCGTGAGAATAAAAGGCAAAGTGAATCCTCGACCCGAGAAGATGATTAATGCTGAAATCGAAACAGGTAAGGTAGAATTTGAGCCTTCCGAGCTGGAAGTTTTGAATGAATCTTTGACGCCACCATTTGCATTGGATACGAACGGTCTCGAAATTGGCGAAGATTCAAGGATGAAATATCGTTATTTAGATTTACGCAGACCGAGGATGGCTATAAATTTGACCAAGCGCCATCAATTAATTTTACATATTAGAAATTGGCTCGACAAAGAAGGATTCTTAGAAATTGAGACACCGATATTAACTAAATCTACCCCGGAAGGTGCTCGTGACTACGTTGTGCCGTCAAGACTGTATCCTGGTAAGTTTTTTGCGTTACCTCAATCGCCACAGCAATATAAACAATTGCTTATGGCTTCAGGTGTAGAGAAATATTTCCAAATTGCTCGATGTTTTCGCGATGAAGATACGCGCGGTGACCGTCAATTGGATTTGGAGATGAGTTTTGTTGAGCGTGAAGACGTAATGGCCGTCAATGAGAAATTATTAATTGATCTTGTTCAGAAATTGTATCCCGAGAAAAAGATTCAAGAGATGCCATTTCCAAAAATCACTTATCAAGAAGCTATAGATAAATATAGTACAGACAGGCCCGACATAAGAAAAGACAAAAATGATCCAAATACTTTGGCATTTTGTTGGGTAATTGATTTTCCATTTTTCGATAAGACCGATAATGATGGTTGGACGTTTACTCGCCTAAGCCAGAATTTATGAAGGATCTAATGGCTAAAGAAAATATTGGCGATATTATCACAACTCAGTACGATATTGTTCTCAATGGTTGGGAAATTGGTGGTGGCAGTATTAGGAATCATAAAGCTGAGGCTCTCGAAAAGGTGTTTGAGATAATGGGCTTTGAGAAAGAAAGAATCGAAGCTAATTTTGGCCACATGCTTGAGGCTTTCCGATTTGGTACGCCTCCTCATGGCGGTATTGCTTGGGGCCTGGACAGATTGTTAACGCTTTTACACCAAGAACCAAATATTCGTGAAGTAATGGCTTTTCCAAAGACAGGGGATGCTCGAGACTTGTTAATGGCTTCACCGTCTGAAATCAGTCCAAAGCAGTTAAAAGAATTAAAGCTTAAAATAGAAAAATAAACATCATGGAAGATACAGAACCACAAAATGGTTCTAAGTTGTTGTTATTCGGATTTTTAGTACTAATATTAATTGGCATTAATTTCTTTTTTGGTTTCGAATATTCTAAAAAGACTGGCAGTCAACCTAGATCATGGTCAGAAGCTCAGTCAGCCTATATACTACCTCTCTCAGAACCAAATTACTTGCCTATTTTAGATTCTGATATATCAATTCCGACCATAAAAGCTAAGTCGGCATTAGTTTACGATTTACGCTCTGGTAGGTCACTCTACGAGAAAGACTCAAGCTTAAAATTGCCGATCGCATCTTTGACCAAGATCATGACGGCAGTGATCGTTTTGGAGCACTATAACTTACAAGACATCGTATTGGTGAAAAATACGGCGGTTAAGGTTGATAGTGAAAGACAGGATCTATACGAAGGAGAAGAGATAAGCGTCGAGAACTTATTGAAAATGACGCTCATTGAGTCATCCAATGATGCAGCCTATGCCTTGGCTCAATTTGGAGTCACTAAGAATGTAGATTTTATTCAGGAGATGAATAAGAAGACCATTGAATTAAAAATGCGTAACAGCAATTTTCTAGATCCAGCTGGACTTAATGATAGCGCCTATTCAACTGCCGAAGACCTGTCTCAATTAACCAGATTTGCCCTGACCTATCCTTTAATTTGGGAAACCCTGTCTCAGAAGAACTTGGTCGTAGAATCAATGGACGAGAAGATTAAACATTTTGCGAAAAATACTAATCTTCTGCTGGGTGTTATTCCTAATATAATTGGCGGGAAAACCGGCTATACCGATTCTGCTTTGGGTTGTCTAATCCTAGTAGTGGAAATTCCTGGTCAAAATGATAATATAGTCAGTGTTGTGCTGGGCTCTAATGATCGCTTTGGCGATTCGGAAAAATTGATTAATTGGTCAAAAACAGCCTATCGTTGGCAGTAATATTTATCATGACAAACTCACCCATAGAAGTATTTAATATCTTTAATCTTGTCAGAATCTTTGTAGTCGGAGTTCTGGCTTTTTTTATTAATCTGTTCGTAACATATTTCTGGACCAAGATATTGCATAAATATTTTCGTCCAGGCAAGCAGATTGACAGAAAAGATGCACCGATTTTTAATGAACTTCACAAAAGAAAAGAGGGGACTCCTACCATGGGCGGTCTGCCAGTCTGGTTAACGGTTGTATTTTTGGCTTTTATTTTCTTCTTGATGCATGTCTGGTCAGATGGTTTCTGGTCAAGAGTTAATTTTCTATCCCGACCGCAGACATTACTACCGATAGGATTTCTCATATTAGCGGGGTTGGTCGGTATGTTTGACGATATTTTGGGAATATTCCAGCGGGGCGGATTTTCTATGTCTAGGCGCTTAATATTATATGTAGCACTCGCAATTATCGGTGCTTGGTGGTTCTATTTCAAACTTGATCGCCAGACCATTAATATTCCTTTTCTGGGTGATTTCGTAGTCGGCTGGTGGTATTTCTTGTATTTCATATTTATTATGGTTGCAACGTCGTTTTCAATGAATGAGACCGATGGCTTAGATGGCCTATCGGGAGGAGTTTTTCTTACGATTTTTGGTGCCTATGCTGTAATTGCTTTTGATCAGGGTAGAATTGATCTCGCCGTTCTGTTGGTTGCGATAATGGGAGCTCTAGTTGGTTTTTTGTGGTTTAATATTTATCCAGCCAGATTTTTTATGGGTGATACTGGTGTTATGGCCCTCGGATTTACAGTTGGTGTCGTCGCTCTTTTGACTAATACCGCCTTGTTATTGCCATTGATAGCAATTATTCCAATGATTGAATCAGCATCGGTGATAATCCAGACGATCTCTAAGAAAGCAAGAAATAAAAAAGTATTTTTATCTACACCAATTCATCACACATTTGAAGCCATGGGTTGGCCCGAGACGCAGATTACGATGCGCTTCTGGATGATTTCAGCTATCGGTGCCATCCTTGGCTTGATTGTTTTTCTCATTGATTCCAAAATTCCGCCACTCTTTAAATAATTGCTCGTGAATATACCATATCTCATTCTTTACTTCCTGGATAAATTATCCATTTCTACGTCATAAAAGCGAACAAATTAATATCGAGACGATTCGATAGGGCCCACTCACTTACTTAGGGCTCATTTCTTAAATTTCTTAAATCATAGTCAGAATAAAAATAGCCTCGCAATGCAAGGCTATATAACTCCAACTAGATAGATTTGCGGTTAAGGCGTTTCTGAACTCGGACTAGGCGATAAAAGTCTTTTTTATCACTGTATAGGCCGACATGCCTTTCAATATCGAACCAATGTTGTACCAGAGCCCATTTGCCAGTATGTGATACGAGACACGGTACATACATAAAACGACCAGACTTTTTTACTCCTCCAGCAAAGATCAGGCTAGCATTACCCAACAATTCTGCAGGAATCTTATCCAACTGACGTAATAAAGCATTAGCAAAGCTCATACTCGATTTAGCGTGTCTTTGCTCGGCACGTTCAAGCATTACCTCGAGTGAAATATTGATCTCTTTTTCTTTGAAAAGGGGCTCAAATGTCAGCGTGTATATCCCCGGAATAATATCTTCGCCTGACACAATGTCCTGAGATGCCAATTCGAGTATAATTGTACCTTTTGGCTCTACTGCCTCAATCATAGCATCTATCATTGAGTCGAATTCTGGTGTCTCGGGTTCGACTTCATTGATAAGTCCGTGGATGTCATTCATCGACCATCCTCGTCTTTTTAAACGAATAGTTAGAGCTCCGGCCAAACTGCCGATCCAGCCGGCGCCAGTGATGACTACGGATTTTTCCGCTTGTGTTCTTGCCATGACACCCTCTTTCTTGTTGGCTGCCCCTCACGCTACTAAAACGTAGCATCCCAGGCTAGCCATTCGGAAGTAGATTATACAATAATTATATATCTGTCAAGATTAAGTTATTTCTGTATCTAAAAACCTCGCACATGGATGAGCCGTCAATGATTTTGCGTGAGGTTGAAGGTCGTTCCTGAAACGAAGCCCAGCCATATTGAAGAATATGGCCGTATTCTTCAATATGGCTGGGCGGAGTTAGTTTTTTAAAGTAGTTTGTATTAAAATTAGGGCAATGGCCAAGACATTATTTTGGACAATTTTAATTCTAGTTATTTTTGGTTTAATTATGCTTTCTTCAGCTGGTATTGTGGATGCGCAGAAAAAATTTAATTCACCTTATTTTTATTTTTATCACCAGCTATTCTATAGTGTTTTGCCTGGCCTTGTGCTTATGTTCGCTTTTGCAAAGATTGATTATAGATGGTGGAAGAAATTAGCCATGCCAATATTGTTTGCCGGCTTAGTTTTGGTTGCCCTAGTCTTTATTCCGTCTCTTGGACAGGGCCTCAAGGGTGCTACTCGGTGGATCCATATATTTGGCTATAGTTTTCAACCAAGTGAATGTCTTAAATTGGCCATGATTGTTTATTTGGCGACTTGGTTTAGTGAAAAATTGGTCTTATGGCATGGCACCGTTTTTTATCGTCTTAGCATTCGTAGGTGTGTTACTAATTCTTCAGCCTGATCTTGGCACATTGATTGTGGTAACTTTGATATCTGTGGGTCTCTATTTTGCCGCAGGAGGCTCATTGAAACATATCGGTATTGCTGGTGCTATCATTCTAGTACTGATGGCGGCCATGATATATTTTGAACCGTATCGACTCGACCGCATTAGAACTTTTTTTGATCCCTCAATTGATCCGCGAGGGATATCATATCAGGTAAATCAATCTTTAATCTCAATCGGTTCGGGGGGATTATTTGGAAATGGTTTTGGCAATAGTAGCCAAAAACTTGGCTTCTTGCCGGAAGTGGTCAGTGATTCTATTTTTTCTGTTGTAGTCGAAGAGTTAGGATTGTTAGGCGGAGGATTAGTTATCCTAATGTTCGCTTGGCTATGTTTTATTTTTGTAAAGATTGCCAAAAATACGCGTGATAAATTCGGATCATTATTTGTTATGGGTATGGGTATTTGGATATGTTCTCAGGCATTTTTAAATATTGCATCAAATGCCGGCATAGCACCGTTAACGGGAATACCGCTGCCGTTTATAAGTTATGGTGGTACGGCAATGATTGTCTTACTCTCTGGTATCGGCATATCAATCAATATTGCCAATGACTGATTTTTGAGACTATATAAAAAACCAAGAATAAGACTTTTGAGAGGCTTTCGCAGGCTGACTGAGCCGAGAACGAGGAAAATCTCAGTAGAGATTATTCCGTACTCTCAAAAGTCTTATTCTTGGTTTTTTAATAAACTTAAACAACAAAGCCCAGTCGCTTTGAACGGACTTGCGTGCCATTCAAAATGACTGGGCTCAACTAACTAATCGAAGTTATTTTACCAACTTGGCTGCTTTTGATTTTAGGCGGGCAGCTTTGTTTTTCTTGATGACGCCAACCTTGGCAGCCTTATCGAGAGTCTTGTAGGCAATAGCTAAGGCCTTGCTAATTTCGGCTTTTTTGTCGGTTTTCGATAGCTTGGCAAGCTTCTTAACGGCTATTTTGTAGTCGTTTTGTCTTTGTAGATTTTTGGCTCTTCGTTTTTTTGTCTGGCGAAGGGCTTTTCTCGCTGATTCTGTTATTGGCATTTGGTTATATTATTTATTTAAACGCAGGATTAGTTTACCACTTTTTCTGTTATTTGCAAGCGTGATTTAATAAACTAAAAAGCCGCCCTTGGTGGGACGGCCCCGGCTATGCCGGTGGTT
>Ga0076178_140_pt1 | contig 6129 bp, 7 predicted proteins | sample RifGroD2_FD_67803 | JGI IMG/M metagenome (GOLD analysis project Ga0076178, IMG submission 67803) | Parcubacteria (Yanofskybacteria) bacterium GW2011_GWD2_39_48
CTTTTCTTTTACGGCATTAGCCACTGCTATGAGCGGAAATACATGTCCGCCCGTCCCGCCACCAACGAATAGAACTCTAAATTTCATGATAATTTATTAGGGCTGAAGAGCCTCTCCGACATTACCATCAACTGAAATCTCAACTTTTTTTACAGTCGAGAATTGTTTAAGTGTGTTTTCTATCTGGGATCTAATTGCTGCTACCTTACATGAACCGCCTCCTTGCTGATTTAGGGCCTCATTAAAATCAACTTTAGCCAAGCCATTTTCTATTGTAAGTTTTTGAATTTCGATTTCTGGTAATTGGGCAATGGAACTAAAGTAGCCATTTTTAATTTCCGCATTTGTTGGCCCGATTAACATTTCTTCAAGGGCAACTCTGGCCGGCCCGTCAGTTTTAGCCACTCGTCTCTCGACTGCGTATGTTTTATTGCAATACCTTGCAGACGGATCAATTTTAGTATTTGAATAAAATGCTTTTATAATCTGAGATTCGACAGTTTTAAATTTTACCGCCGATGAGTCAAGATTTTCCATACTTCCATCTTTGGCGCTATAATCAAAGGCCTCAGCATACCCTTCTTCGGTTTTTGGTTCGGCATAGTTAATCACTACCTTAAATTCTCCGAATTTACCCATATCAGGACTATCTGCCATTACATTCCTCTCTGCCAAAATATTCCCTTCTTTATCTTTAATTCTAATATTTAAAGCGTTCTCAAATACGCGAGCTACTCCACTAATTTCAACCGGTAATCCAATTTCTGTATTGTCTTTGGGCATCATCAATATGATATTGGGCGATTTCTTTATTTTTAATTCCTGAACATTCAGAACGTTTTCGGCCGATATACTTCCCTTCCCGCTAATTTCAAAGGTTTTATACATGTCAGACAATACTATGGTGCTATCATCGCTATCGCTTAATTTTGAGTCTGGCATTAATAATAACCTAATTTCTATGCCCGCATCTTTGATTATTATTTGACCCTTATCATAATCAATGTCGCTGATCACGCCACTAAAATCTTTAATTTCACCGCAAACACCAGCTGGCTTTGGCTCTGAAGGTTCCCCATGTTTAATCCATTGACCACCTTGGCAAATCCAAGTATCTTCTCCCAATACAAATCTGATAGTCAATAGTGCTCCAACCGCAACAATAATTACAACAGCTACCAGTAAAATAAGTTTTTTCATGTTATTAGACGGGTTACCCCGTAATTATTCCTTATCAATTCTAATATATACCAAACATAAAACAAACAAAATAGCACAGAAAGAAGCTGAGACCATACAATAGATACAGTAAGCTCTCAGGACAAACATCTGAAGAAATACTAGCCATACAGAGAATACGGCTCCGACCCAGGAAAGCTTACTAAAAAGATATAAAACATTTTTTTTAGCCGTATCTAGGTAATAAATTGCCAGTATAAACAGGGTCAGATAATAAAGAGTGCCAAGCAAGGCAATTGGGATAGGCCCAATACTAGAATAAACACTCTTTGTCACCACATCACAGCCCTTAAATATCGTGCATGGCACACTAAAGCTTAAAAGCCGACTAGCCGTTAAATAAATCGAATCCACAAATCCCAACAGAGGCACTAAGACTAGAAAATATGACAACCAACTAGGGATTGGCCTTAATCTCTGATTCAATAATTGTTTTAAACTCTTCATAGGATCTTGGATTTTGAATTAACTTATTATTAATAAAAATGGACGGCGTGTAGCTAAGATTCATAGCTTGGGCTTTATCATACGCCGTATTAACTTTATCTTTTATTTCAGTGGAGCTAAGATCAGACTTAAACTTGTTAATATCTAATCCTAGGTCTTGAGCATAACCGACAAAAATTTCTTGAACTTTAGAATTATCGGCCCAGACTGATTGATTTTCAAATAGTTTATTGCTCATTTCCCAAAACTTGCCTTGTCTTCCAGCAGCTTCGGCAGCCATAGAAGATATAGCTGCTGTTTTATGAATAGATATCAGCGGGAAATATCTATATACAAAAATGACCTTATCTCCATAATCTTGAATTATTTTGTTCAATAATGATGCATAAGCAGCACATGCTGGGCATTGAAAATCACTGTATTCAATAATACTAACCTTGGCATCCTTGTTTCCAAGCATCCAATCGCTAGAACCGATAGCATCCGGCTTGCCTACACCCGTAAGGTCAGTGTTTTTGGGCACGACTTTTATTGCACCCCAAATCACAAGTATCAGCAATACAACAACTCCTCCCCAAATAAAATAGCTTCTATTTCTAACCCAAACTTCACGATCTCGTCGTTTTTCCATCTTTTTCTGGTACTTAGCGTCTATCAACTCTTTCTTACTTAAATTGGTATTTGTCTGATTTTCCATATTCTATGTTTCTGGTCCACGATCGGGTCGAGGAATTACCTCGCCACTACGAACTTTTCTTTTAATATCATTAAAAATTCTAATTTGCTGTGATGAGCCTACAATAGCAATAATTCCACCAATTACAAACACCATTTCAAAACTAAATCTTTGAGCTAAAAAGCCACCAAGAGCAGCTGCACAAGCACCAGAAATACCGATTGCGATGGAATCCATAGACCATTCGACATTTTCTTTCATCTTATCCATGTGCCTAGAGAATATGGCATACCAGGGCGGTATAGAGAATGCAGCACCGATGCCATAAATTGCCTGAATTACATATATATGGACTGACTGGGATGCGAATAGATACATAAAAGGTACTAATGAAATAATAATACTGCCGAATATCATGGAATCCATTTCGCCATGATTTCTATCTAGAATTCTGGCCACGGGTATCTGGAAACAAACTTTAAATATCTGGAATATAGCTGCTGCAAAGCCAATTACTTCAAGAGAACCACCACTAATTTGTTTAGTTACGAAAACTGCAAATACTGGAGCAAAAATACTAAAACCAGCGTTAACAAAAAAATCAGACAAGACCAAGGTACGAATAACATGGTTAACTTTCATATAGAATTATAATACCATAAAATCGGCCGATGGCCGATTTTATCACTCGAAAACTTACCTTAATTTCGGTAATCCCCAACCAGAAATATTATCATCGCCGGCCGGTAAAATGTCTTGAGAAAATTTCTTAAGAATCAAGCGCGTAGTTTCCATTGGATTCTTGTCGTCTTTCTGCCAAAGCTTAGCCGCCAAACCCGAGATGTGTGCAGCAGACGTTGAAGTCCCAGATAAGATGACATATCCGCCATCTTTCCATGTAGACTCAACATTGACTCCCGGAGCAGCAAAGTCGATATCTCTAGTCTCGCGAATAAAAGATTTTGTCTCTTCGTTGAGACCTCTCGCAGCCCAATCAGGCACACTCATATTAAAATCAACGGCGCCGACGGACACGACATCCACGTAACTGGCAGGATAATCAATACTTCCAGGATAAGATCCATCGTTTCCGGCTGCTGCCACTACTAAAACATTTTTATCAACTGCATACTTTATTGCATCCGTTACCAAACTACTTTCAGTGTCTGAACCTAAGCTGATATTGATTATCTGGGCACCGTCATCAACGGCTGTTCTAATTGCTATAGCCACATCATCGGCCCAGCAAGTCCCTAGATTTGTACAAACTTTAAATACATATACGGATGCCTCTGGCGCAACACCCCAGATACCATCTTCATCTGTTCCGCCATTGGCAGCAATAATACCTGCGATATGCGTACCATGTCCATTCTTGTCTTCACACTTTCCGTCAACCAAAGGTTTTGCTGACGAAAAATCTTTACATTCTTTGATATTGCCTTCTAGGTCTTTGTGTTTAATAACGCCGGTATCTAGCACGGCCACATTCACGCCTTTGCCACCAAAAGTTTTCTCTAGCATTGAATCTCCATACACTGCCTTAATACCCCAAGGAACTTTGTCCGTTGGTAGTTGTTTTACTATGTTGCCCTTGATAGCTAACTGATCATCTAGAATACTCAATTTCTTGACTGGGGTAATTTCTACGCCAAAGATCTTAGTTAGTCGTAATTGCCAATCAGTTAGATCAGAGGTAAAACCATTATCAAAAACCTGTCTTACGGTTAAAGACTTCTTCCAAAATGAGGCATTTGATTTAATAAAATATCGAGTATCCTCGCTGGACGCATGCGCAAAACTGGTCGCTAAAAACATAGCTATAAACGCCAATAATGGCCACGATTTTCTAATATTCATGATTAGATTGATATTAGCATAAAAGACCCCTTAAAGCAATCCACAGCTCCTACCTCTTATCGGTCTGATTATCACTCTCATCCGATAATAATTTATCGATACCTATTATCATTTTATCGCCCAAAACTTTTACTTTCTCATTAAATACCAGAACTTTCTCAAATATTCTATTCATAAGTTTAAAGATTAAATATAGGGCAAAACCTATAAGTACTAGTCCCAATAACAACATTGTAGCGTTAGCAACATACTTAAAGATATACTTGAAACCTTCGCCAAAAAAATAGCCGAAACCAAGAGTAATAATAGCCCAGCAGGTACCACCGATAAAATTATATAGACTGAATTTTTTAAGATCATACTTGAGAGACCCTGCCGTTATGAGAGTGGCTACCGTAAAAGAGACGGTTATTCGCGTAGAAATCAACGCCTTACCGCTATGTTTTGCAAAATATTCATTTACTTTCTCCAATATTTGCCTGCCCCTTTTATGTCGTCGTACCCAAAAATCTAACGGCTTTGCGCCAGCGAAATAGCCAATGCCATACCACATAAAACCGTTTACGAATTGACCAGCGACTGTTGCTAGAAAAGTCGGCAACAATTTCAAACCACCAACACCAATCAGAAAACCTGATAATATTTGAACATTAAAGCCTTCGATGGCAGAACCAGCGAAAACAAAAAAATATTTGTAGGAAAATAATACCGGAAAATGGTCTCTTAAAAAATAAAATATAGATTCCATCCCGCTAATTATTTTTGAGTATTTCGAAATCTTTCATCAACACTGATTTAGTATTTCTATTATATATAGCCACGGCTGGATGATAGAGTGGCACTATCTTAATTTTACCAAAATTAGCATTTCCAATAAAGACACGCCCATGCATCTCACTAATTGGCTTTAATTCTGACTCAAGCCCAAATTTCTTCATTATGTATGCCATGGAAAATCTGCCAAGTGTTGCTAATATTTTTGGCTGGATAATTTCTATTTGACGATCAAGAAATGGCGCATAGACCCCTATCTCGTCAGGTAAGGGGTCGCGATTAAACGGCGGACGATCTTTAACAATATTGGTGATGTATACATCTCCACGTCTGATGCCAACTGAAGCCAATAATTCATCTAGAACTCTACCCGACATGCCACAAAATGGCTTGCCCGTTTTGGCTTCATTTTTACCGGGAGCTTCTCCTATAAACATAATAGCTGCATCATGATTACCCTCTCCGATTACAGGAAAAACTTTATTGGCTACGCGGCTTTTTAGGCCAAGCACCTCATCCCTTATTTGTCGCATTAATTCTCTCTTGTCTATGGTCATATTATTCAAATTTTATATCTTTTGTGGCAATTAATGCAACCGAAAGCCATAATACGAATCTCCCTTGCTGTAGAGTCCATAAAAAATGATCAAACATGCCCATCAATAAAATTGACGCAAACACCAGAATAAATGAGTAATGGAAGAGTTTTTGGAACTTATAAGAACGATAGAAATCGTAAAAAGTATAGCCAATTAAGGACAGGAAGGCAATTAGTCCTAGAATACCCAACTCTGAATAAAGTAGCAAATAAATATTATGCACCGGCTGATATAAATATTCGGGTAGATTGGGCTGTTTCGACTTGAGCCAGACTGTAAAATTACCAGCGCCAGATCCGAACCAGCTTAGTCTCTGATCTATAGTTTCAGAAGCATAATAAATTCTTAGTTTAATAGCTTCATCGTCAGGTGAAATTTTTATCCTACTTAACACTTCTGGCCATGCCATTATTACAAATAATGACAGCACGATGGCTGTGACCAACAAAATAGAGATTATTTTGCGTCTCATCTCGGAATTAAGCCAAAACTTATTTCTATACTTTGGCAAAAATCCAATCAATAACCCGCGTA
>Ga0076178_139_pt1 | contig 5933 bp, 6 predicted proteins | sample RifGroD2_FD_67803 | JGI IMG/M metagenome (GOLD analysis project Ga0076178, IMG submission 67803) | Parcubacteria (Yanofskybacteria) bacterium GW2011_GWD2_39_48
AAACTATAGTAATAAATAATAAATTACCAATATGAACCTCAACAAAGTATTCTTAATCGGTCGATTAACTCAAGATCCAGAATCTCGCTCAACGCCATCAGGTCAGACCGTGACAACCATTCGCATGGCCACTAACCGCGTTTGGAATGATCAGTCTGGTCAGAAAAAAGAAGTGGCTGAATATCACACTGTCATCGCCTGGGCACGTCTCGGCGAGATTGCCGCAAAATATCTCAAGAAAGGTGGCATGATTATGATCGAGGGTCGCATGCAGACTAGGAATTGGACAGGCCAAGATAATGTTAAAAGATATACCACCGAAATTATTGCCGAGAATTTACAGATGGGACCACGAAGCGCTAATACTGGCTATTCACCCGATAATTCAGTCTCGGACATCAAGGCACCAGCCAGCACACCTCGACAGCAAGTCGAAGCTGACGAAATACCAATCATTGACGAGAACGAACCGCTTCATGCCGGTGTCAGTATTGAAGAAGACGAAGTACCAATAAATGAGAAGGATCTTCCTTTCTAATTAATACAATTTTGTGAACAAAAAATAGATTTCGTGGAGTATAAGGATGTTAAATATTTGAGAAAATTTGTAAGCTCGCAATTTAAAATCGCAACCTCAAAAAGAAACAAGCTCTGCAATCAACACCAGAGAAAAGTTGCGATAGCCATTAAACTGGCCCGCTTTATGGCTCTCATGCCATATACAAGAAATCAGACCGTCAAACAATAACGCTTCGTCAAATACAATTATCTCGCCAAGTATAACGCTGTCGTCCTCCGCAAGTCCATTCAAATAGGCTGGGTTTTGCTTTATTGATATTAATCAAAAAAGTATAGCCCAGTCCTACTAATCACAATTCGAGGCATATCGATACAAATAAACACAAGCCTTGATATAAATTCGGTAACAATAAATATTATGAACCGTTACGGGTTAGGCGTATGCCGCCCGCATGGCAATTTATGAAAGGCTTGTGTATTATTTGTCGAGATGGCGAGTTGTGATTAGTAGGACTGGGCGAAACAAAGAAATATTCAGAATAAAAAAAGGCCCTGAGGCGAGCGAATCAACTTAATGACTCTAGCTAGCCCCAGGGTTTGTCCCGGGTGGTGTGGGAGAAGATCACCGCTCAGCAAGTTCCAAGCTCGCTTCAGCTGATTGCGGTTTGCTCGGAGTACCTTCGCCTCCAACTTTATGAAGGCGCAAGGCGGGTTGCTGTGATCTATGCCCTTGGAAACGGCACAGACCTCTTTACAGGCCAACTGGCCCATCCTTACGATTACGGCAACCCCTTATTAAAGCTAGCTCCTCCACACACCAAGACTAAACTTAAAGTACGAGCGGCGAGGTCTGACAACAGCATCCTGGATGGGTCTTGCAGAATATCTCCCCATCTCGCAGAACACATCTTTGTCAGACCTCGCGGAATTGGCTTAAAATATATATTTCGAGACAATTTCGCGAGACCCATACTCTCACTCTACTCCTTAATTATACTCCTTCTGTATATTTTGTCAAGTGCCTATACTTGTTAACCTAAAAAAGAAGAAGCCCGGAGCAGAAGCGCTCCGGGCCTGGTAAATTGGAGTGAGTGGGCACATCTGGCAATGCCTCAATCTCTTATTCGGCCTATTAGGTATGGGCCTCTTCATGTCTGACTCATTTGGTCGAAACAGATCGGCACACACGCTCATCCGAACTTGATCATCAGGCGTGGGGTTTCTCCCCTGAGAGATTACCCAACTCACTCCAATATCGATAGAAAGAACTGACTGAAGTCGTAAAACTTCGAATGGAGCAGAGCTGCTCCCGCCTAGATCCACCGATTCCCGCCGATTGGTGTTCGGGCATGTTGTGGCTAGGCCATGGATCAGCTCTGCGAAAAACGCTCTAAATTCAGAATCCTTTTCGCAGAGCTGATCTGGGAGATATGATACTCTATCCAATATTTCTGTCAATAGCCAAACATCCACACCTAATCATTGCAATTTTCTACTTACTTTCCATCAATTATTTTTATTTCCTTCTCTAGGCTTCTCGGGAAATCCTTATATACGCCTAGCCTGTATATTCCTTTTGGTTTTTCAACTCCATAACTCAACGAAAACGCTTTAGGCGGATAGTATGGCAACAACCCCAGAGCTATAAAAACTTTGTGTGTATCCTTGAAACCAAGCTGTCGTTCTAGAAAATAGTTGCTATCTATCTCACCCAATAGAACCAATACCAGATGCGAGGCAATCGCAAGGACGCAGATAATAATCATCGCCAATAAGTTATCACTTCTTAGTGGAATTAATAAAGTAATGATCGCGATCTCCAGAAATATTAAAATGATCCAGTGAATAGTATTAATAACCTTCAGAGAACAAAGAGCAACTTGTTGGCGGAAATTGTACAGGCTACTCTTAGCACTATGTAGAATTCCTAGAGATTCAGTTCTTCGTTTCTTGTCATCATCGGGCTCAATACTATCAATGATTCCTATTAACTTATTAAATTCTTCATTAGTCCCGTCAATATATTCACCTATGGGAAAATCTAACGTAGCGATAACGTATTCGTCAATTGAATCTCTTATTTTATCCGCAGAAGATGGACTTATTAGTTTTCCTAAATTATAAAGCTGAATTAAAACCGCTCCCTCTTGGGCTAGTGCCGACTGGAAATTAAGATAATTCGTAGTTGTTGCCGCAATAAAGAAACCTGCAAGTATCGTAAATAAAAGTGCCGCTAAAGATATTAAAGGCTCCACATCTTCGATCTTAATAGTGGGCAAGAAGAAGATTATACAAACTATGGCGACCGGAATTAAAAGTTTAAGTAATATGTTCTTCATATCTATACAAGATTTTCCTTCGCAGCGGCTGCAATAATCTTTGTCACAATCTCCTTCTCAACTTTTGGATTTTCTTTGATGAACTGCCTTGAACCCTCTATGCCCTGGCCCAGACGTACTTCTCCATAGTTAAACCAGCTTCCTGATTTAGTCAGAACACCGTAACGCACGCCGGAATTAACAACATCGGAATAACGAGAAATACCCTCGTTGTACATGATATCAAACTCGCAAGTTCTGAATGGCGGTGCAACCTTGTTTTTTACAATTTTAACCTTAGTTCTATTACCAACAATTTTCTCGCCATTTTGTATCTGAGCTGAACGTCGAATATCTATCCTAACCGATGAATAAAATTTCAAAGCTAAACCGCCTGGAGTAGTCTCGGGATTGCCAAACATGATTCCAATTTTTTGTCTCAATTGATTTATAAATAAGACAGATGTTTTTGATTTAGCAACGATAGCGGTTAATTTTCTTAAAGCGTGAGACATCAGTCTCGCTTGACCGCCGACATGCTGTTGATCCATTTCCCCTTCAATCTCAGCGCGTGGGGTCAAAGCAGCCACAGAATCTATGACTACAATATCTACGCCTCCTGATTTCACAAGGCTTTCTAGTATATCCAGGGCTTGCTCGCCCGTGTCAGGCTGAGAAATTAAAAGCTGATCAATTTTGACGCCTATTTTCTTGGCATATTCTGGATCTAGGGCATGTTCGGCATCTATATATGCAGCCACTCCGCCCAACTTCTGAGCCTCAGAAACTATATGAAGCGCCAGGGTCGTTTTACCCGAGCTTTCTGGCCCAAATACCTCTATTACCCTACCCCTGGCCAAATCAAGCGAAATAGACCCCGTTGGGATGACATCTATATCTACTCTAGCCACGTTGCCCAGTCTCATAATTGAGCCATCGCCATACTTCTCCTGGATCTCCTTAACCATCAAATCTACTGATTTGTTTTTACCATCTTGGACCTGCTGTTTGTCTTGTGATTTCTTGGACATTTAATTGAATTAATTGTTACTAAAAGTATATGCGGAAATAGCTTAAAATCAAATCAGTTATAAACAAAAACCGCGCTTTGCACGGTTATATTCTCATTCTCATTTGTTCCTTAGCTCTCATCGCTTCGGACTTCCTGGTTCTTTCTATTAATTTCTGAGCCCCGATCGGCCAATCATTAAATGGTATGCCATCTACTGAACGTCGTATCCTCATTATTTCATTTACTTCCCCTCGAACCATACCATCGAAGGCTTTTTTGAAACGGGTGCAGATATTACAATCACAGTTATTTAAAAGATTCCCAATTAAGTGACTCAGCATTTCATGGATTACTTCTCGTCTAATTTGGACACTTTTGCGCCTCGCCATGTCATCCTATCTTTCTCTGATAATGTGCTGTTGCCACAGTATTATTTATATACTCAGAAGTCAACCTTTTACTTTTAATTTTTAACTGAAGTGCAACTAACCATAATTATCTCGTTTTCGAAGTCTGAGAGTATTAAGGAGGATTGAATCGTATTAATACTAAAAACAATAGGTCAAACGCCGAGTCCCGCCGTTAGGCGGGACGAGGAGGCAAGTGCGGGTACCTGTTGTTTTAGTTTTATTAGTACTGATTCAGATACGAGTTAATACTTGAAGACAAGAACTGCGAGATAATTATGGCTAGTGAAGCGACTATTCCTTGGGCTCCCCCTCCAAATCACTGCAACAAGGGCTCTTCGGATTCGGTTATAGCAACTCCTTCTGGCCTAACATAAACTTCTCTAGGCTTAGCTCCATCTCCAGGACCGATGATGCCTTTATCTTCAAGTATATCTAATATTCTCGCTGCGCGGGCATAACCAACGCGTAATCTTCTTTGAAGTAACGAAGCCGATGCTTTGCCAGCTTCGATGACAACGTTCTTTGCCTCTTCATAAAGATCGTCCTCATCGCTCCCCCCGCCATCATAATTGGTACTACTGGATGACTTTGATTCAAAATCAATATTCAATCCACTCCCCTCGCTTATCTCGGCTCTTTCGGCCTGTGTTCGCCAAAACTTAACAACATCTTTAACTTCTTTTTCACTGACTAGTGGACCCTGCAATCTTCTCGGTTTTGATGTGTCGCCAGAAAGGAATAGCATATCGCCTCGTCCAAGTAATTTTTCCGCACCAGCCATATCCAAAATTGTCCTGGAATCAATCTGACTCGCAACCTGAAGAGCAACGCGCGAAGTAATGTTGGCCTTAATCAGACCAGTGATAACCTCAACCGATGGCCTTTGAGTCGAGACTATTAGATGGATACCCACGGCTCGAGACATTTGAGCAAGACGGACAATCGCCGCTTCGACATCTCTACCATGAGAAGCCATGAGATCAGCCAGCTCATCGATTATTATGACGATAAATGGCATCAACGGTTCACCAGCTCCAGACATTTTAGCATTGTAAGAGAAAACATCTCGTGACCCATGCTTTTGCAGAGATTCGTATCGGCGCTCCATCTCAGTTACCGCCCAACGCAAAGCACCTAGAACTTTTTTATTATCGGTAATAACTGGAGTTATTAAATGAGGAATTTCATTATATAAACTCAACTCAACTCTTTTTGGATCAATTAGTATTAATTTCAAAATATCTGGGGAGTGTCGGTAAAGCATGGAAAGCAAGATGGCATTAATAGCGACTGATTTTCCAGTACCCGTAGCACCAGCAATCAAAAGGTGAGGCATTTTATCAAGACCGGCGAAAACACAGCCACCCGAAACATCCCTACCCAGAGCTAATGGCAAGAAATATTTTGACTTGGCAAACTCCTCTTCCTCGAACATATTTTTCAAACCTATAATTGCAACTTTTTTATTTGGCACTTCAATACCGACAAGTGACTTGCCAGGAATCGGAGCTTCGATTCTGATAGGATGAGCAGCTAGGGCCAGAGACAGGTCAGAATTTAACGTTGTGATTTTGGATAATTTAACACCAACGGCCGGTCGCATCGTATATTGAGTAACCGTAGGACCAATTGAGACTTCGCCCATTTCAACATCGATGCCAAAATTACCAAGCG
>Ga0076178_143_pt1 | contig 5870 bp, 6 predicted proteins | sample RifGroD2_FD_67803 | JGI IMG/M metagenome (GOLD analysis project Ga0076178, IMG submission 67803) | Parcubacteria (Yanofskybacteria) bacterium GW2011_GWD2_39_48
AAAAGCCGAAAAATTTATTTAACATGACGCAAGGATTAATCTTCCCATAACATATCAGAAATAGTATGAACAATCAAAACAAAGACGCTTCGCCTTCACCAGATATTTATTCAACTCCCTCCCTCAACAAATAATATTCAATTGCTTCGTTTCTAAAAATAAAAAATCAGACTAGCTACCATGCGAGCGCTTACGCTACCTCGTTTAGCTAGTCTGATTTTTTATTTATCCTAGAACCCTCATCAATATTCATTTATTTGTTATGAGGTTAGTCGGATTGAAAAATATCTAGTAAGGCTACGCTTAAAATAATAAAACAGGGTTTTTATAGGGCCTTCCCTAGATCTTTTACTTTAATTAGCTCTAACTCGCTAGACTTTCTGTGTTTGAGCTCTACCGAATTCTTTGTTAGTGTTTTTTCGCTAACAACCAAGCGAATTGGGCAACCAATTAGATCAGCATCAGCAAATTTTTCTCCTGCGCTCCTATCATCTCTATCATCATACAAAACCTCCACACCATTCTTAATCAAATCATTATATATTTTTTCGGCCTCACCATTTACATCAAGCGATATTAAATGCACTCTAAATGGTGCGATGCTCTCTGGCCATATAATCCCCCTATCATCATGAAATACTTCTACTGCCGTCGCCATTAATCTGCCCAAACCTATTCCATAAGAACCCATCACCACAAGATTTTTATTACCTTTATCATCAACATACTCTAACTTGAGGGGCTTAGAATATTTTGTGCCCAATGGGAAAATATTACCAACTTCAACTCCTTTTTCTTCATTCATGATTCCACCACACTTAATACAGATGCTTCCCTGACCCAAGCTTGAGATCTCTTTATTTTCAGCGTACTCACATTCAGAACAAACATATATCGTATCCTCGCCCACATTAGTTAAAACCTGAAACTCATGAGTATTACTCATGGTAAAGACTCCGCCAGCAGCAAGGGTATATATCGCATGCAAGCCACACCTTTCAAAAATTTTATGGTAAGCTCCTGCGACTTCATTGTAATATTTCATCAGGTCACCCTCGGTTGTATGAAAACTATAGAGATCTTTCATTATAAATTCTCTGACTCTTAATAATCCAGATTTTGGCCTAGCTTCATTTCTAAATTTAGTTTGAATTTGATAGGTAGCAAAAGGTAAATCCTTATAAGAATTAACAAATCTCGTAGCAATGGCCGTCAAAATATCTTCATGACTCCAACCCATAACAAAGTTTGCCTCCTTATCCATCTGTCCCTTGGCAAAAAAACCAACATCTAAATTCCATCTTCCCGTTGGTTCTAAGTATTTTTTTTCAACAAGAGCTGGCATGAACATTTCTTGGCCACCAATCGCATCCATTTCTTCTCTGATAATATTAGCTATCTTGGTAATAACTTTCCAACCCAAGGGCAACATAGAATAAATACCAGCCGAATTTTTATAAATAAATCCGCCCCTAGTTAAATATTGAGCATTAATTGATACATCGTCAGCCGGAGCTTCTTTTGTTGTTTTGGTAAATAATTTGGACAGTCTCATATAACTACTATATCTAATTTGAGTGATTGATTCAATCTTGAGATTAAGAATAGCTCCGTAGTTCCCCTTATATTTATAACCATGTAAAGGCGGTTTTTAGAAAAACTTGAGAATATCGCGAAAGGTCACATAGAACATCAGGATTATCAGAAGACCAAAGCCCATTGCATTTATGCGTCCTTCGATTTTCTTATTAATCGGAGAACGCTTTAGTTTTTCAACTAATAACAATATCGCGCGACCGCCATCAAGTGCCGGAAATCAAATTCACAGAAATCATAGCCACAAACTGCGCTAAATAATTAAAACCCAATCTTGCTGCTGAACCAGTCAGTGTCGCGATCCCTATCGGTCCAGAAACGTCTGACATTAGTTTACCACTGACAAATAAGGTCTTAAAAAGTAAATAATAACCCATTATCGTATTGACTAGCAGAATACTGGCATCGTAGATACCACGCCACAGAGCCTCATACCAAGGATAAGTAACAACGCCTGTCGTTGCCAAAGAAATCCCTAGAGACCCCTCACCAGCAGGAGGATTGGCTCGAATCTCAATAGATTTAGTCATGATCTGCCCACCGCGAGCTATTTCTACATTTACTGTTTTACCTTTATTACTAACTACGAAGTCTTGAACGTCTTTTGAGTTCATCATATTAGTTACTACCCCACCAGATTGAAAAGAAATAATTTGATCTAAAAGTTTAATGCCAGCAAGTTCTGCCGGACTCTTGGCTGATATCTGTATAATTTGAACGCGTAAATCTTTGGCAATAACATCTTTAGCCCCGTCAATACCTACACGTAGACCAAAAATATTAACGATTATCAATAACACAACCGCTAGAAGGAAGTTCATTACAACCCCAGCTACTATTACTAAAAATCTTGACCAGATTGATTTAGATGCAAATGAGCCAGTTAGATCCCGTTTATCTCCGTCTTCACCCAAGATTTTTACATAACCACCGAATGGTATCGCATTAATTGAGTATTTAGTACCATCTATTTTTTTACTCCAAAGTGTTGGTGGGAATCCGAAACCAAATTCCTCGACAACCATTCCTGCATGTTTAGCCATTACAAAATGCCCTAATTCATGCACCAGTATTAATACTCCCAAAACAAGAATAAATATTATTGCTGTTATCATATTTTATCTAATTACGATCAACTTCGCTCAATCATACTGAATGGCACGACGTAAATGCCTGCTGGCATTTCGCCTCTTACTCACCTCGTCAGGCTCCGTAAGTCCATTCAGTATGACCAAGCTTCGTTGATAGAGATATAGAAAGCCAAGAAATAAGACTTTTGAGAGGCTTTCGCAGGACGACTGGTTTCTAAGCGAAGTTTCTTAGTCGGTGCTTTAGCCCGACTAGAATCGCTTTCGAGAACAAGGAAATCTTTAGTAAAAGATATTCCTTACTCTCAAAAGTCTTATTTCTTGGCTGAGTAATTTTTTACGAATTTAATAGTTCTTGCTCTTTCTTTTTATACAGCTCATCAAACCTTTTGTTTAGATCATCTATCAGTTTCTGCAATTCTTCTTTGGCTTTATGCAAATCATCTTCTCGGGCCTTTTTTTCTTTGACCTCTGCTTGTACTCTTTTTAAAATTTCCTCCCTAACTTGTCTCACTTTAATTCTGCTCTCTTCAATTTTTTGGCCTAGCAATCTGGTAAACTCCTTTCTTCTTTCTTCGGTAAGTGCAGGTAAAGTTACGGGATTTAATGAAAGTGCGCTTTCCTTAATTCCCTTTTCGATTCCAGGAATAGCCTGCTTATCCCAGGGTACGATAGAGATCACGCGTGGCTCCGGCACGTTAATGGTCGCCAGCTCCTTAACTCGCATTTTAGTCCCTAGATAATCGCATAATATCTCTTCTACCATGGAACTACTCGCTCGGCCGGTGCGAATAGAAGCAACGTCATTTTTAGCATGACTAAAAGCCGTTTCAAAATCTGCTTTCTTGCTATTTATTATATCTTTATACATTGAGAGTATTATACACCTAAATTCGATCGGATCAAAGAGATAAAACGAAATTTTCCAGCATAAGCCGACGATTATATTGAGGCTGAGATATTATTTTATATGTCTTAATTACGTTTTTGTTTTTCACTATTAAATCAGTATCGGTACTAAAGTAGTAGATAAGATTATTTATCACATCAATGCAATCGTCTCTCTCGGTTAATTTTTTGGCATAGATCATCTTCTCAAATACACCAGACTTAATACTTTCTTCAAAATCGATTATATCTTTTTTCACCCTGGCAATTCTGTCTTCTGAAATAACGCGTGCCAACCATCCAATCCGCCCACGACTTAATCTACATAAAAATTCTGAGTTATCAGAGCTAACTCTTTCCTTGGCGAGATATTCTTTCATAATAACTTCTTCATGATTAGCAAAATGAATATGATGACATCGTGAATAGATAGTCTTTGGAAGAGCTTTCGGCTTTGACGATATGAGAACCAACAGTCCAGAAGATGGCGGCTCTTCTAAAATTTTTAATATTGCGTTTGTCGCCTCCAGCGTTAATCTATCGGCATCGTCAATTATAGCAATTCGATATTTACCAAACAAAGGTTTCAGAGACAGAAAAGACTTTAAATCACGAATATCTTCAATGTATATTTTTGTTTCACCTTCTGAAATTTTAGGGGCAATGATCAGAGAATCTAAGCCCGAATAGTGCTCTTCTTCGTTCATCATAGAGCAAAGATCCATTGCAAAAGTTCTTTTACCAATCATGTCTTCTCCCCAAAATAAATAAGAATGCCCTAATCTTTTATTAGCACTTATATCCTCAAATAAATTCTTATTTTTATTAAAACCAATGGTCTGCCATTTCATGGATTCATTTAAATACAAAACCGACCGCTTTGCAATGCAAGGCGGTCGGTTAGATGCTATTTAGTTTTGAGTTGGCGGTAAATCACCACTTATATCACCATCTCCTCTTGACTCTTGTGTCGCCGGTAAGTTAATATCCTCCGATACTGAAGGCAGATTTTTATCTCCCAGCTCAACTGGCAGATTCTCCACCTTTGATGGCATTGAAGTGCCATTTTTCTGGGCCTTAGATATGACGACATAAATTACTATTAATACCACTATACCAACTATCAAAATTGATGATATAATCATATATTTTTTATTTATTTAAAAGTAATAATTGATCTGCTACCCTATCGGCAGCATCGATCATGGCAAATGATTTAATTTGGGCACTAATTCTATCGTAATTTTCGGGCAATAATAATTTATCAATTTGATTGATCAACAAATGAGTTGCCAAATTATCTTCTTCAATTACAATTGCGCCAAAGTTAGCAAATTCTTGGGCATTAAGCACTTGATGGTTTGATGCTGAATGTGTAATGGGTATAACTATGGCCGGTTTTCCAATGGCAGCAATCTCAAATATATTCGCCGCGCCGGCCCTCGAGACAATTACATCACTGGCCGCATATGCCAGACGCATTTCATTGATATTAAAGAATGAGAACAATTTATAATTATTAATCAATCTATCCGCATACGCATCTTTACCTTCTTTAACTATGCGATCCACTTCGGCCTTAACAATATCAAATTGCCCCTCACCACATTGATGGATAATCTGATATTTATCGGTCAACATAACCAGCGACTGCAAAACCATATTATTGATGGTTCTAGCGCCCTGGCTACCACCAAGAATTAGAATAGTTTTTCTATTTGCATCAAACTTGAACATTACCAGACCTTCGTCATGGCTAGCGCCAAGCAGTTCTTTACGTATAGGATTACCGACTAATAGACATCGCCCGGGACTAAATTCTAGTTCAGCATTCTTAAAGGCAATGAAAACACCATTGGCCAGCCTCCCAACGATACGATTAGTTAGACCCGCAGTTGAATCAGATTCATGGATAAAGAGGGGTATAAAATAAAGTTTGGCGACAAGACACGGCATAAAAGAAGCATAGCTACCCTTGGCAAAAACGACATTGGGCATAAACAGTAGCATGTGCCACAATGACTGGATAAAACCGATCGGCATTTTGAATATGTCTAAAAAATTTAGAAAACTAAAATATCTCCTTATTTTACCGGCAAAAATTGACTTAAACTTAAAACCACTGACCATACACGCATCTCTGAGTAGCTGACCCTCACCAATAATCAATATCTCTAAGTCGACTCCGCTAGATAGGGCCTTTTCTTTTACGGCATTAGCCACTGCTATGAGCGGAAATACATGTCCGCCCGTCCCGCCACCAACGAATAGAACTCTAAATTTCATGATAATTTATTA
>Ga0076178_144_pt1 | contig 5113 bp, 8 predicted proteins | sample RifGroD2_FD_67803 | JGI IMG/M metagenome (GOLD analysis project Ga0076178, IMG submission 67803) | Parcubacteria (Yanofskybacteria) bacterium GW2011_GWD2_39_48
TATATTTGATTTTGAGAATCCATTAGGTCCAAGTCCGCCCCTATCTTTACCGCCGTGTCCAGGATCAAGTATGATTATCGATTCTGGAGCTTGTGCCGTCAATATCGGTGGCGGTATATCTGCCAAAATAAGAAAAAAGAAAAGCCAGCCACTAGCTAACATGGGATGTCCTTTTAAAAAACTAGTTATATACTAAATGATTTTAAAATAAAGAAAAGCCGGCCAAGGGCCGGTAGGGTGGTATTCATAACATCTACTGAGGGGTTGTGGGTGTTGCACCACTGATAACAATCACATTTGGCGTATAGGGAGTCGGGGAAATAAGCTCATAATATACATCAAAGAATCCTAGATAATGGAATATAAGAATAAGGACGATGGCAAATATTGTTAACTTTTTATTTTTCCAAAGTTCGACAAAGAACCAGGTTATTGCTCGCCTTAACTTATTCATAGGTGCTCCCGAGAAGAACTACTTTGAATATCTTCTTTTTATTTGAAAAGATCAATAGTTACTGATAGGATATAAATAACAATAATTAATAAATATTATGGATAATATAGAACCGATACTTGCTTCTTACGAAAACAAAAAAGACCCAGTACCTAAATTCGAGATACCCAAGTTCTCAAAAGATGCCTGGCTGATTGTGCAATCTTGGTCTGTTTAACTATTTTATGGGTAAGTGCCGGTACGCCAGCATTATTTAAAGTTACCAAGAACGATGGACCGAAGACATCAGATGCTCCGCAAGCAATCAATTCGACAGTTTTAATGGATGACGATGCGATACTAGGCGATAAAAATGCACCGGTAACAATAGTTGAATTTAGTGATTTTCAATGTCCATTTTGTAGGACATTCTGGTCGGCAACCCTATCACAGATTAAGAAAGAATATATTGATACCGGAAAGGTTAAATTTATATATCGTGACTTCCCCCTACCGTTTCATCCGGCTGCTGAACCATCGGCAGAAGCTACAGAATGTGCGGCTGACCAGAATAAGTATTGGGAAATGAGCGATGTAATATTTGCCGAACAGGCTAAAAGGGGCGAGGGGACTATTCAGTATACGGTTACCGATATTAAAAAATGGGCGAGCCAAATAGGCTTAGATATGATTAAATTTAATTCTTGTATGGATTCTGGAAAATATAAGTCAGAAGTTGAGAAAGATGCCCAAGCTGGAGCCTCTTTTGGCGTCAGCGGTACGCCGACTACGTTTATCAATGGTCAAATGATGGTTGATGGTAACGGTAACTCTATTGGTGCGTCTCCTTTCTCTGTCTTTAAAAAGATTATTGATGAAGAGTTGGCAAAATAGGCGATGGATACAATGAAAGACAAGGCATTAGGGTTTCTTGATCAGAAGATAATAAATCCTAATATGAAAAAACACTCATTAGCCGTGGGTGCGATTATGGTTGGTTTGGCTAAACACTTTGGCGAGAATGAAGAAGAGTGGGAGGTGGCCGGGATTTTACACGATATTGATTATGAGGAGACAAATAAAGAATTAGATAAGCATACTATTATTGGTTCTAAATTTGTTGAAGACAATGGTTTCTCAAAAGAAATTGCTCATGCGATTTTAGTCCACAACGCCATGCATAATATTCCGCCAGAAACCAGATTTGATAAGGCTCTTTTTTGTGCCGATCCAATGTCGGGATTAGTTACTGCTACTGCATTGGTTTTACCGTCTAAAAAATTAGCCGACGTTAAGGCAGAGAGCGTTGTTAATAGATTCTACGAGAAAAACTTTGCCAAAGGTGCCAATCGTGAATGCATTAAAGTTTGTGAGCAAATAGGCCTGCCATTGGAAAAGTTCTCGATAATTGCTCTTGTGGCTATGCAATCCATTTTTGATCAATTGGGATTATAAAATCCGGGTTTAACCGGATTATCTGAAATCGTTGGCCTTTCTCAGGGCTAGATGGAGTTTAATCCTTAGGCTAGACAAAGATTTTACACCAAGAAGGGATTTGCGGGTATCTTCTATTAAGTCTGCTACTCTTTTTTGATAATTCTCGGCAAATTTTTCAATCATTCTCGTTGTATCTTCCTTTTTGTCGGACATAGCGACACTCCCTTCCAAAGAACATACAAAGATACTAGCATTTATAACTTTTTTATCAAGACGCAGGCCATTTGCTTTTTTATGGGAAAGTGTGTTATAATAGATATGTTGTAGGTTTTCTCGTCGGTCTCTCTAATTCATTTAGTGGGCACGCGGGAGGTCGTCCTACTGAATAAATATTTTTATATTAAATCGCCACCTGCATATAACATAGGTAATTACATAAGTGGCTAAGAAATTATACGTAGGAAATCTCTCCTACAGCACCAACGATGATGCCTTGAGAACATTTTTCTCACAGGCTGGAGCCGTTGAATCAGCTTCTGTCCTCATGGACAAGATGACTGGTCGCTCGAGAGGTTTCGGATTCGTTGAAATGACTTCAGACGAAGATGCTGCAAAAGCTGTTGAAACACTCAACGGCCAAGAGCTCGACGGCAGAAAGTTAGTTGTCAACGAAGCTAGACCAATGACCGACAAACCTCCAAGAAGGAGTAGAGGTGGTTTTGGTGGCGGCAGCCGAGGCGGTTTCGGCGGTGGACACAGAGACTACTAATATCTCATAAAACAAAACCCCCCGTTTCGGGGGATTTTGTTTTATTTAAAAAATGATTATAATAGACTCAGCTCATTTTATTGAGGAGATTCACATGGCTGACATTATTGTCGTTGAGGGACCAATGAGATCCGGTAAATCTGAAGAGATTATTGCCGAAGCTAATAAATATCGAATTGCCGGAAAAAAAGTTCTGATAATTAAGCCGAAAATTGACATGAGGACGAGGGGAGTTATTGCATCAAGAAAGTGGGAAGTGGGAGGGCCCGTATTAACTAATGAGTTGATGGCTCACGAGATTATAAACGAAGAACACTTGAGGGATCTCATAAGGCGTTATAGACCCGAAATAATAGTCGCTGATGAATGCCAATTCTTCGATACTTGGTTCTATGATGTGATTTTCTATGCATCTAAACAGCTGAACATACCAGTCTGGCTTGCTGGATTGGGGCTTGATGCTTGGCAGAAACCATTCCGCATCATGCCCGATCTTTTGGCTTTAGCCGATATTGTCATAAAGAAAACGGCCGTTTGTTCGAAGTGTAGGCGTCTTGGAGCAAGATTTACTCAGAAATTGTATGGAAGCAGTGAGCAGATAGAAGTCGGAGATGCTCTCTATGAGCCAAGATGCGAGAAGTGTCATACAATGCCACCGGTTTAGACGTCTTAGCGACGTCTTTTTTAAATCTCGGGCCGAGAACGACCATAGTAGCTTCTTTGCTTGGTGAAGTCCCAAGTTTACGAGGGGCGAAGTGATCGGATACTTTATAAATATGTAATATTAGGTAGAATAACGATATGCAGTTACATAAACCCCCAAAGAGTGATAAAAAATATTATTGGACTAACCATGTCATGCGCAAGATGCTTTATTATGGCTTATCTCCCGATAGAGTTAAGAGGATAATAATAAATCCAAAAAGGCGTGAGAATGGCGTGGCCGAGAAAACCGTTGCCGTCATGCAACCAACTGGAACTAAAATTAAACCGACAGAAGTTTGGGCCAGAAAATCATTATTACGGCTTGGCGTTATCCGGGTGTCAGTCCAGTTAGAGATCAAATTCCGATTCCGCGTGATATAATAGAGGAGCTACGAGCGGAGGGAGTTTTGAAGTAGAAATTAAGAATATGACTTCTGAGAGTACGGCCGTAAATGCCTTCTGGCATTTCGCCTCTTACTCGTGCCGTCGCGCTCCGTAAGCCTCTCAAAAATCACATTCTTAATTTCTAGTGTCCGGGGTTAATAGTAATCATGTGAAAATTGGATGTCATGTATCAATTGCGGGGGGAGTGCAGAATGCGCCAAAGAGAGCGGTGGATTTGGGCTGTGAAGTATTTCAACTCTTCACTCGTTCACCACAAGGCGGGCCGGCACCGGAGCTAACCAGAGAGTTAATAGCAGAATTTAAGAGTGAAATGAAAAAATGGAATCAGGAAAATTGTTATATCCATACGCCCTACTATATTAATTTTGCCTCGGTTAAAGAAAATGTCCAAAAGGCTTCGGTAAGAGTTGTTCGGGAAGAACTTGAGCGAGGCTCGCTGATTGGTGCAAAATATGTGATGACTCATTTGGGTAGTGCCAAGGATTATGATAATAAAGACGATGCATTGGATGTTGTGGCAAAATCGGTGAGTGAAATCATGAAAGATTATGAGGGCACTACAATATTTCTATTGGAAATATCGGCTGGAGCCGGAGATATAATTGGCAGTACCTTTGAAGAATTGGAATATATTTTAAGAAATAATAATAACTCAATCGGTATTTGCCTTGACTCGGCTCACATGTTTGCATCGGGTTATGACATTAAAACAGACGACGGTTTTAAGCAAACGATAGATCAAATTAAAGCGACCATAGGATTAGATCATATTAAATTGATTCATGTCAATGATTCGATGGTTGGTTTGGGCGAGAAGAAAGATCGTCACGAGCATATTGGTGAGGGCAAGATAGGCCAAGAAGGATTTGTTAATTTGATGAGTCAGTTTCTAAAAATAGACATGGTCTTAGAGACCGATCATGATAGGGTTAAAGAAGATATTAAGAGACTCAAAAAATTACGAGAGGAGTTGACTTAAAAACCAAGCCTAAGACTTTTAATCATACGGCTGTATTTTCTGCTGAAAATCAGCCTCTATCTCGAAAGCGATTCTAGTCGGGCTAAAGCACCGACTAAGAAACTTCGCTTAGACACCGTCGGGCTGTGATAGTCTCTTAAAAGTCTTATTCCTGACTACCCCTATTTCCATACACAAACTCTTCGAACAAGACGAAGCCCAGCCATATTGAAGAGGCTTACGGAGCCTGACGAGGCGAGTAAGAGGCGAAATGCCAGCAGGCATTTACGGCCGTACTCTTCAATATGGCTGGGCGGAGTATTCTGCATGGAAAATCGTTTGTGGTATAATAATTAAGTGGTCGAATTAACAATTTAAATAACAAAAAATAAATGAATTCATTAGC
>Ga0076178_135_pt1 | contig 5039 bp, 4 predicted proteins | sample RifGroD2_FD_67803 | JGI IMG/M metagenome (GOLD analysis project Ga0076178, IMG submission 67803) | Parcubacteria (Yanofskybacteria) bacterium GW2011_GWD2_39_48
AAGCGATCGAAAAATATAGTGTTAATTAAAACCGAAAAAGAAATTAAGATTATGAAAGAAGGCGGAGAAATTCTCTCCGCAATTTTGCATAAACTCATAAATGCCACAAAAGTTGGAATTACCACTTTTGATCTAGAAGATTTGGCCAGAGAGCTTCTCTCTTCGTATAAAGTCAAGGCATCGTTCTTGGGGTATGATGGATATCCGGCAGTTTTGTGTACTTCAATTAATGAAGAGATTGTTCATGGATTACCATCTGAAAGAATTATTGAAGCCGGTGATCTGGTGAAAATTGATATGGGAGTTGTACATAAAGGTTTTCACACCGACTCGGCCTATACTGTTTTAGTGCCCGGAGGCGCTAATGTTGATGTAAATAATAAATTGGTGAATGTAACCAAGGAAGCACTGAAGATAGGCATTGCCAAAGCTAAGATCGGTAACACTCTAGGTGATCTTGGTGCGGCTATCCAGGCTTATGTAGAGGCACAAGGTTTCAATGTAGTTCGTGATCTTATCGGGCATGGTATTGGTCGTGAATTGCATGAAGATCCTCAAGTACCCAACTATGGCCGAGCTGGCCAGGGGCTTAAGCTAATGGAGGGCATGGTCATAGCCATAGAGCCCATGGTTGTTGTTGGTAAGCCTCAGATTGCCGATGGTAAGGATGGTTTTGCCTATATTACTAAGGATTTAAGCTATTCCGCTCATTTTGAGCATACCATCGCAATTACCAAAAATGGGCCATTGACAATTACTGAGTAATATGAGATAATTAGTGTAGGAATTATCTAATTATCTATAAACATGAACTGGCCTTTTGATATAACTAAATATTGTAAAAACTTCTTCATTCCATGTGAAGAGAATAATTATAAACCTAGAAGTCTTGATGGAAGGAGTTTTTTCGTACTCGTTGTAGTCATTGTTGCAATAAAACTACTGGGCATTGCTTCCTATTTTGAATATCTCGGAGCTGATATATATAATCAAATCGCTCAAGCTGATATCTATACATTAACGAATCAAGTGCGTCAGGATAATGGTCTTAGTCCATTAAAAGTTAATTCGGTACTTGAATTGTCGGCTCAGCTCAAGGCCAATGATATGGTTCAATCTAATTATTTTGGCCACGAATCTCCTTCTGGAGTAAGTCCTTGGTATTGGTTTAATAAGGCTAAATATGGCTACACAACTGCTGGTGAAAATTTAGCGATGAATTTTGTTTCCAGTAAGGAAGTGATTAATGCTTGGCTTAACTCAGAAACACATAAAAAGAATCTACTCTATGTGGATTTCTCTGAAATTGGCGTGGCTATTGCTAACGGTAAAATAAATAACCAAAAAACAATTCTTGTCGTACAGCATTTTGCGAAACCTACGATCGCGACATCCGTGAAGGCCAATCCAGTAAAATCGGCTAAGCCAGTGAGTACGATCAGCCCTAAGCCCAGGCCTAGTGTTGTGGCTACACCAAGCTTAACGCCCGAAAGTAGCTCAAAACAAACACCTATTTCACTTAAGAGCGCCAGCTCAAATGTTAAAGGTGTAACCACTATTCCTGAGAATAATAAGCTCGCTAATAGTGCCTACTATATTAATCTCGTGCTACATAATCTGCTCATACTAATAGGTGTTTTTACTGGATTATTGCTTATTTTGAAGGTATTTGTTGCAATAAAAATCCAATATCCCGTCTTAATCATCAGAGGCGTGGTCCTAATTCTATTATGTTGGACATTGATATATTTCAAAGATTATCAATTCCTTAAGGGCGACATTGCCATAAGTACCGGCAATATCGTTATTGTTAATGATAAATAACATGAAAAATTTCATCCTATTTAATAGAGGAACTGTTCAAGCGCCGAATGATGGTGAGAGTTTGACCATGTCTGACATTGCTTCAAAAACCAAAACCGTCTTTAGCTCAGAGAGATTTGATATGCTGAAGTCAATTCTCCGTATCGCGGCTTTCTTTCTAATTGCTTTTATCGTGATCTCTTTACTCTCAAGCGTATTCTCTTGGTTCTCAAGTGTGGGGGATAGTATCAACACTACACGTAATCAAGATAGTGAAAACGAAAGATTAACAGAAACTTACAGGAAGATGTACGGTTATGGTTCGGGTTACCCAGATACTGGGTTTGATGCTAATTATGCTATCAATAATCAGGGCACTAACGATGGAGCAGTCGCGGGAGTGATAGCCGATATTAAGGACATCGTGAATAATAATGATGCCGAGAATATCGCTGGTAATTATTTATACATTCCAAAACTAAATATAAAGTCACCTATTATAACTAGCCAAACAGCAGACTCCAAGTCCCTATTGACATTGCTAAACAGCGGTGTTATAATCTACCCAGGTTCAGCTATGCCGGGTAATGCTGGTAGCACTGTAGTTATCGGGCACTCATCTTCAAATATCTCTAGCTCTAAGTATGGCAAGGTATTTGCTGGTTTAAATAAGTTAGTTGGCGGTGATCAGGTATTTGTGCACTATAATAATAAGGACTATATTTACACAATAGTCAGTAAAAATACAGGATCTGTTAAGGAACTTTCGGCACTCGGGTTAAATAATGACCTGATCCTTGGCACATGTTGGCCAATCGGAACAGATAAAGAAAGAATAATTGTCACGGCAGATTTAATAAAATAAAACAAAAAATGAACACAATGTTATCAAATGTTAAGAAAAATAAGTCAATCTACACTCTAGGAATAGCTGGGGTTATTGTGGTTTCAGTTTTATTAACGATAAATTTTGCCGGAGCCGAATCTTTGGCGCCTCAAAATATAAGCTACTCAATCTCTAGTAGCGGTTCTCCTTTTCCCGCTTTTTCTTACTATAATGTTAAGCAAAGTGGCGATACTAGTTTTAATTGGTCAGCAACTATTACCAATAATGGTCCCGGTGACATGCATCCAATTGCCATGGGTTTTCATTCAGATATGGCTGGTAACAGTCCTACTATTGAGCACGGTTTCAGTATTGATAAAAGCGGTAAAGACGATTATGCAGAAGGAGAAAGCGGAACTTTTAATTTTAGTTTTAATACAAATAAATATGATTGCGGTAGAGTCCAAGTTGATGGTGGTTTTATAGATGAGAGGTATTCGACTTATCACGATACTAATTTCTTTGCAATTTTAATTGATTATGGTGTTGACTGTACTTCACCAGCTTCGATACCCACACCAACACCAACTCCTACTCAAGTACTGACTCCAATTATCTCTGTCCCCACATGTTCGAATGTGGATTATGTGGCCCAAATTTCCTATCCTTCGGTCAACAATAACATCCGCATATTCCTTCGCCCTCAGCGTGGGACAAGGTTCTTAATGGATTAAGCGGACACACTACAGCTCCTGTTGGATTCAATTCTAGGTTAGCTGGAATGCCAACTTTGGTGCTTCATCCCGGATTACGTTATTATAGTTTTATTCAAAATAGTTCCAGCGTAGATGGTCCAGTGACAAGTTGGATTGTAGAAAAATGTTCCACTACTCCTACGCCTACACCGACTCCAACCCCAACACCGATTCCTCCCACTACACCAACGCCCACACCCACACCAACGCCCACACCAACGCCCACACCCACACCTACGCCTACACCGACTCCAACCCCGACTCCAGGCAATCTGTCTTTATCTCTGAATGCCAGCCCAACTTCTATATGTAGTGGTGAAGCATCAACTTTATATTGGACCACAGCTAATGCAACTAGAGTCTTAATTAACTATGGTATCGGTGACGTGGCCTTAAATGGTAGCAAATCAGTTTCACCGACATATACAAGGACCTATCATTTAACAGCATATAATGAATCTAGAGATGTAACCATTGATGTTAGAGATAATTGTAATAGCGGAACTAATAGTATCTCAATCTCTAAGACAGTTAGAAACTTATCAAGTGGTAATAGTTATGATAGCGAGACTGTAAATGCTAACACGGGAGACCAAGTGGAATTTACAATTCGAGTAGGCACAAACTCTAATTATAATAATAGCATTAACAATCTTAGAGTTTACGATGATCTGCCAAGCGGTCTTAGGTATATATCTGGATCAACAACTGTTGACGGCAGTTATTATGGCGATGGCTTAGTTAGTGGCGGTATAAATCTCGGCTATAGAAATGGTAACTACGGTACTATTGTCGTTAAGTTCAGGGCCTCGGTTGATAATATCGGGTACTATCAATATGGAACTAGTACTCTTATTAATACTGCCCGAGCTACTGCTGACAATACAAATTCAGTCAGCGATACCGCCTCCGTCTATATCTTTAGAGGCAATACTAATCCAACTGGCAATTTAGATATTCAGAAGTTTGTCAGAAATACTTCAAGGGGTGAAACCGTGGAAAGAATCAGCACAACTGCTTCGCCCAATAATACGATCGAGTTCATATTACACGTAAGGAACAATTCTTCGACTGCGGCATATAACGTTAATGTCTATGATCCGCTACCAAATGGTTTAACTTATGTTATAAGTAGTACTGGATTGAATGGTTATGCAGTCGGTGATGGTGTCACGAATAACGGTATAAATATTGGAACTCTTAATCAGAATCAAGAAGCGATCATCAAATTCTTCGCAATAGTAAACTCAGGTTCGGTTAATCAAACTATAACTAATATAGCTCAGGCAAAAGCAGATAATGTTCTGACCATCTACTCATCGCCAGCGCTGGTAACTATTGGTAATGGTATCGTAGCTGGCGCCCTAACCATTAAGACAGGTGCATCTTCAACCGCAACCTTACCACTTATTGGAGCGATGATTGCTACTGGTTTATACTTTTATTCTCGTAGGAAGCAGGTCAAAAAGGAACTCAATTTTATTCGTAATTAATCAATAAAATGCCTAATACCATAAACCCCGCCTTTGGCGGGGTTTATGGTTGGACGGACTAGCCGGGACATACTTGACTTGTTCATATCTATTTTGCTATAATGCCCTTACTGAAAATTATGAATACCAACCTACAATTATCTACACTTAGCGGCTGAAAAA
>Ga0076178_136_pt1 | contig 1546 bp, 2 predicted proteins | sample RifGroD2_FD_67803 | JGI IMG/M metagenome (GOLD analysis project Ga0076178, IMG submission 67803) | Parcubacteria (Yanofskybacteria) bacterium GW2011_GWD2_39_48
GTGAAGGCGAAGCGTCTTTGTTTTGATTGTTCATACTATTTCTGATATGTTATGGGAAGATTAATCCTTGCGTCATGTTAAATAAATTTTTCGGCTTTTGGTCAAAAGATATTGGGATAGACCTAGGTACGGCAAATACCCTTGTTTATGTGCGTGGGAAGGGCATTTTAATTAACGAACCGTCAATTGTAGCTCTCAATCAGAAGACTGGTAAAATTTTGGCGATTGGTGAGGAAGCCAAGAGAATGGTTGGCAGGACCCCGGGCTATATAACAGTTTCCAGGCCACTAGTCTCTGGTGTAGTTTCTGATTTCGAGATAACCGAGCAGATGCTCAAATACTTCATTGATAAAGTTCATAGGGAAGGATTTGTTTTATTTCCAAGGCCACGTGTGGTTGTTGGAATACCGTCTGGTGTGACCGAAGTTGAAAGGCGAGCCGTTGAAGATGCAACTTATAGTGCTGGTGCCCGCGAAGTTTATTTGATTGAAGAACCGATGGCAGCTGCGATCGGTGCGCGTTTACCAGTGCAAGATGCCGTGGCAAATGTGATTGTTGATATGGGTGGAGGTACGACTGAGGTTGCCGTTATATCTATGGGCGGAGTAATTGCATCTCGATCCTTACGTATCGCAGGAGATAAATTAAATGATGATATTCTGCGTTATCTAAGAGAGCAGAAGAATTTATTAATCGGAGATGCAACCGCAGAAAATATTAAGATTAGTCTTGGTTCGGCCTTCCCGATGGATATAGAGATCGATGGTCCAGTTAGGGGTCGTGATTTAGTTTCTGGTTTACCTAGAGAAATTAACTTAACTTCCATAGAAGTTCGCGAAGCTATATCGAAATCAATACATGGTATCGTGGCCTCAATAAAAAATACGATAGAGGAGACTCCTCCGGAATTAACCGCTGATTTAATTAATAGATATATATACCTTGCTGGTGGTGGGGCTATGCTTAGGGGTCTAGATAGGCTCATTGCCCAAGAAACTAAATTATTTGTTAAAATTGTTGATGACCCATTAACTGCCGTAGCGAGGGGTTGCGGATTTATTTTAGAAAATGTCGAACAATTAAAATCGGTGCTTGTTTCCACTGAAAGAGATGCATTTTTCTAATTATGCTTCAAAAAAAGCCATACAAAATATTATTTGTGGCAATTATACTAGCCGTAGGCCTTGTGCTAGCTAGTCGTTATTTTGGATCATTGGGATTCAATTATGTTGTTTTTCAGAAGCCATTTACGTGGCTATATAATAATTCTCAGATATTAAAAAGATTTGGTTCTAGTGTTTACAATTGGCGTAATTTGGTTTCAGAAAACGAGATTTTAGAGAGGGAAAATATTGCGATTAATCAAAGACTGGCAGATTATAAGAATTTACAAAGCGAAAATCAATATTTAAGAAAAAGTCTTGGCCTGAAGGAGTCATTAAATAAAGAGTTAATTTATGCCAATATATTTAGTGAAGTAATTGGAGCCAATGAGGCGGCATTTTTAATAAATAAAGGTCAAGATGCGGGAATTAGTAAAGATATG